>Ga0208161_1001145_pt1 | contig 14370 bp, 11 predicted proteins | sample CB_VirMetaG_3_FD_184538 | JGI IMG/M metagenome (GOLD analysis project Ga0208161, IMG submission 184538) | Freshwater to marine saline gradient viral communities from Chesapeake Bay - CB_1508_1S Viral MetaG (SPAdes) (version 4) | ecosystem: Environmental > Aquatic > Marine > Coastal | place: USA...
ATCATCAAGTAAAGTTTTGGCATAAGCACTAACAGGAGCTATTCCGACATCAGCTAAATTTGCAGTTGTCAAATTTGTACCATCATTATTAATTGCTAAAATTTGATTAGCATTACTAGCATTAATTGGAAACTCTATATTGCTTAAAGTTGAGCTTTTAGGCAATGAAACAATTCTGTTAAATTTTTCTAAAAATTGTTTAGCAATTAAAGTTAATTTGTCTAAAGCTTTTTCGTGGCTTTCAGCGGGAAATTTATCTGTTCCAGCTTTGATATAATCGGTTTCTTGAGTATTTGGAACATTTGATAATAAAGTTATCTTGTGATTAAGTAATGGGGCAGTAGTGAATGTAATTGTACCTAAGCCGTTATTATTTAATTGAACCGTGTAATCGACTCCTTGAGTTTTTATGGTTTCAATCCCAATTAAATCAGTGGTTATTACTTGTATTGTATAACCAGCGGTTTCACTTAAAACAATAAAAGTAAAACTAAAAACAGTTGAAGAGCCATTAGCTACATAATCATTTCTTAAAATTGTATTTGTAATTGTCATTTCTAATTTGTTTTAGTGTTTTTAATTATTAAACTTCAATAAAAATATTTGTAAAGTTATTTATTTGCAATGGTTTCTTTTAAAGAATCTTCCATTTCGTCAAAAACAGATCTTAAATAAAATAAATTTTGATAAGGTAAAAATTGCCTAAAATCTTTTACATCCGCTTCTGTTATTTCTCCTTTGAAAATTGCAGCACTTATACTGGTGGCATCTGAAACTTGCCCCGCTGTTGGACCAATTAATGTTGAAGTGATATTTCTTGAGGCATAACGACTCATAACTTCCCCATCAATTAAAGCATTGACCCCTACTTTTCCGCCCGTCACTTTTTCACTTATATTGTTTACTTCCATCAATATACCTAAATACCCGCTTCTGTCAATCCCTTCTATTATCCATTTATTAGGATCTTGCGATAACTCTTTCCCTGCTCCGATTGTTTTTAAATAATAAACTAGCATTCCTAAAGAAATAGCAGAAATAAAACCCGATAAAGCGGCCATATCTTTTTGCTGCAATCTTGCGATTAAAACTTGTTGAGTACTGGCAAAAGCAAATGATTTAAATTGTCCTATTGTTTTTCCTACTTCTGTATTCATAAATAAAGGAATATCTCCAGCCCCAAGACTTACAATAGTTCTTTCAATATCTGTGTTTAAAGCATTGCGAAAATTAAAAACAGCTTCTGCATCATTCCAATTTTTAGTGTTTGCAACCCATAAATTACCATCTTTATAACCAAATTTATTAATTTGCTCGTTTATTATTTTTGCTTCATATTCTCCTATCCCTAAAAAAGACAGATAAGTTCTATCATTTTGTTTGATTGCTTGTTTGCTCCAATTAATACTTTCGTTAATAATTCTTTGTTGGCTAATTACACCAGCAAAACTTTTATTTGCATCGTTCCACAAAGGCATTAAATTAATTTTAGACATTAATTTAACCCCATTATCGAGTAATCGCTCAAAGGAAGATCTACCACTATGAAATGGATCTCCTATTTCTGCCATTGACGACATCCTGCCTAATGTAGTTTTTTCAATAATATTTCCAGCTAATTTTGCCTCTGCAACATTTAATTTTATACCCTGAATATTTGTAATAAGATTCTGCAAAGCAGGAGCCCATCTTTTAAAGCCGTGAATAGCGATAGGGTTAGCTACATCAGATATAGAAGAAATAACCACTCCCCCCATTTTCTGCAAAAAGTTTAATTTTCTTGCCGATTGAAATGTTCTAGTTATAATTGAATCAGGATCCTCAGGATTGCCATAATTCCCTCTTAAAATATCTCTTATTGCTTCAACATCGGCTATTACTCTATTTTTTTCTTTTCCTATTTTAATTCTTTCTTCAGGGGTTTTTGCTTCTTTTGTAGCTTTTGAATATTCGTCAGCTATATCATCTAAACTATTTTGTAAAGTTAAATCATTATCAAATGCTTTTGCTAGCTCAATATCTGTTGACATTATTCTTGCATAATTTTTAACAACTTCCGTGGCATCATTATTTAAAAAATCAGCTATTTCATCATACTCTAAAAAATCTAATGCCCTTCGTTTTAATGGTCCTCTTTCAGCAACAGTAAAATCACTATAAGTATTGCCGTATTTTTCTTTTTTTAAATTGGCAAGAATGCTATCAACCACTTCATCTGTATAATCCGCTATATCATTAATCTCTTCAAATTTAGACCTAAAAGCTACTTGCTCTTCTTTTAATCTTTCACTAAGTCTAGATTTTTTGCTCTTTATTAATTCTAATTCTTTTTCAATTAGTAATTTTTTAACTTTTATATCATTTGATAACGATTTTGGCTCTTCTGATACTTCTTTTGATAACAGCTCTTTTGTAGTTTTCTTTTTAGAATTGGCTTCTATGTTTTTAATATCATAACCCATCATATCTATTTCTTCAAAAACATTATTAGCATAATCAATTTCAGCAATCTTATCTAGTTCGTGTTCAGAATATACCTTTTCACCGCCCGCCTCTCTATCAATTAAATCTAATAAATCATTAACTGTAGGTCGCTCTTCTCCTATAAAATAGCCAGCTTCCCAAGCTCTTAAAGCCACATCATCTTGTCCACTTTCCCTAGTTCTATTTTTTCTTAACAATCCTGGATTGGTTCTGCTTGTTATACCCATTGCCTTTAATTCTCCGCCATAATCATAAATTCCTCCATTTTCTTTTATCCACTGCAATAATGATTTTGGTTTTACTGTTTTAAGTATTCTTTTAGCTTCTTTAAATTTGTCTAATATTTGCAATTCTTTATCTGTTAATTTTACATCTACTTTTTTTACAAATTTATCAAGATAATCTTCTAATTCTACTTGTTGAGACAATAAATCATTTATTTCACTTAGCACATCCCTTTCCTTTTTTTTAAAAGAATTTTTAATACTAGGAATAATTGTATTTTTTATTTTATTGCTTAATATATTGGCTAATTTACCTTCATTTGCTATAACTTGAGTCTTGTTCCAAGATTGCGGAAAATAAGATTTGCCAGTATCAAATTTTTTTAATTTTAAAATTCCTTGCTCTACCGCCATATTGCTTAAAGGATCTAATACAGTTTTTCTATAAATTTGTGCGGATTGAGTAACTTGTGAAATATTACTAACATCTCCATAATTCATAGCTCTTACTATTTCTTTTTCAAACTCAACTCTATTTTTAACCTTAAGTTCGGCAAGTGGTTGATTGTTATTGTCTTCTTTTTTTACTCTATTAATATAATCTATATAATCTTTATATAATTTGTTTACTGCAGGCAATCCTTCATTTTCCAAAGGAGCTACTAACTGCTTTCTACTTATCCATACCGATTGTTGATTAGCAATACCTAACTCATTTTTAAAGGTAGTCATACCTGTTGTAGTTAGTTTTTGCAATACTTCTTTAGCTTTTGAAGAATATTCAGCTTTTAAAATACGAAGATTGGGGCTAATTCTATCTAACTTAGCAATTGATTTAATAAATTTTTGTGTTGTTTTGCCAATTACTGGGGTTTGTCCTATTGCTTCAATCAAATTTGTGGCAGTTTTACCACCTAAAACTGGAGCTAAGCCCTCAGCTTTTATTGAAAATTCTTCAAAAGATAATGGAATTCTACCCGCCATTATTTCATCTGTAATATAAGTTTCGTTGTAAAATATTTTTAGCGGGTCTGTGTCTTTTACTTGTGCCGCTCCAATTGACTTATTTTCTACTTTTTGTGTTTCAGGATTTATTTTAATTTCAGGCTCTTTATTCCCTATATCTTGCTCAAATTTTTTGCTAATTAAATTAAATTTTCTTTTAGAGAGTAAAGCCCCAGCTCCGCCTAATATACCACCTAACACCGCACCACCAGCAATATTAACCGCACTCTCTTGCATAGTTCTAGTCTCTTGTTGTGCTTGTAAAATGCCTTCTGTTAAGGCTACACCACCAGCACCAGCAACCGCCGTTTTAGAAGCTCCACTTAATATTTTGCCGATTTTCACTGATTTAGAGGCTGTATTAAAAACAGGAATAAAATTAATAGGGTCAGCAATACCAGCAATTAAACTAGCAATCCAACCTCTCCATCCCGAGCTCTCTATTATTTCATTGTTTTGCTCTTCTCTATCAATTCTTTGTTGTAATTTTATAGCATCTTCTTCGTTATTTACACTTAAAAATCTTTCAAAGTAAGTCTCATATTTAGTGCCTCTTATGTTATTATAAACATAATTAGCAGAATTAAAATTAGGGTCTATTGTATTAGAAAAAGCAGTTCCATTAATCGTGTCGGCAACACCACTTACTACCGTGTTCTCTTTTTCAAAGGCGGCTCTATAAACTTCTCTAGTTGCATAGGTTGGTTTTTCTTTTGGCAAATATTGTGTTAAATAAGGGCTGGCACCTTCATTATTAACCGCCCCTAATTTACCACCGAAACCACCTAATAGCTCAGTTTCAGCAGAAAAAGGTCGTTGAGTGGCATCACCTAAAACAATTTGTTTTGTTTGTTTTGTTTTAATTGGTCTATCTTTAGGGACTTGTAAAGGTTCATTAAAATTAATCCCAGCAAATCTATCTGGTGTAGCTGGTAAAAAATTTTTATAATTGTTAGAATTATTGATTACTGGCTCTTTTGCATTTTGTTGCTCTGGTATTTCTGGCATTATTAACGGTTTCCTCCTAGTTTTGAACCTAATAATATTGCTGAATCTAATTTTTCTCGACTAAAAGATTTATTTTTTAATTCATTTAAAAGCTCTTGATCGCTTAATGATTTTTTTAATAAATCATATTCTTTTTTTGTTTTTTTAACTTCCTCTGTTTCAAGAATATTTGGAGTAAAAATTACAGGCTGGTTTTTGCTATCCATTAGAAATTCAGACATTCCATATTGATTTTGTTTTTGTATATAATAAGAGGGCTTATTATTTATAATAGATTGAGGTATTGGTTCAAGACTATAATTATCTAATTTAGGTTTTTTAGCATTTAATTCATAAGTTGTTATGGTTTTAGATAATTGCCCCTTAATCCAATCAGTATTGCCATAAGCACCATAAAAAACTTCAGGTGCTCCCCTCTGTATTCTTCTTGTTCCAATATTAGTAATCCCCCATTCTTTTTTTATTTTGTCTTCAGCGGATTTAATAGCACCTTCTGGTGTCATCCCATCCGAGACAATAGCATTTTTTACTAATTGCTTATAATACACTTCTAATTGAGGGGGTATTTCTGCTTTTGTTTTAAATAAATCAAAGCCTGCTTCATCTCTTAATTTACTTTGTAAATTCTTATAGCTTTTATCTAATTCTTTTTTATAATCTTTATTTTCGTATAAATCATTTCTTGCTTTTCTATCAAGAGAGCTTATTTTATTTAAATTATCTCTAGCATATTTTACTATTTGCTCGGCAGGCAAGCCAATATCTATATTATCTTTCATTTCATTTACAAGGCTTAACTCATCGCTTCTAAATTGGTCTTGTAGGCTTGGTCTTCTGCTTATCATATCGATAATATTTTTAGCAGATTCTACTTGCTGTTTAGGGCTTCCTATTGTTAATCTACCAGCTAAAACATTTTTAAATTGAGAAGGGATAATCCCAGTATTAACAGATAAATCAAAACCTAGCTGTTCGGGATTTTTATTTGTTTGTGCGGACTTCGCAAAATTAGAATCAATTATTTTTTGATTTCTTGAATTATTAGGGTCTAAATAAGTTTGTCCGTTAATTACAGTATTAAAAGCGACTTTTTCTTCTAATTCTTTTTGTCTTTGTTTTACTAATTGCTGTTGTTTTTCTTTTTCCCTTATAACATCTTTCATATCAATTAAGCCAGTTTTTAGCCCAATTTGTAAAGTTTCATCTAATGTTCTTTTTGCATTCGCTATATTTTTTCCTGATGCAATCTGAGCATTAACATTATAAATTGATTTATAAATTTCATTTACACCATAATCTTTTTGCTTCCTTAAATATTCTGTTGCTAAATTATTTTCTATATCAACAGAACTAATGCTTGCTTGTTGTTGAATTAAATTTAAAAGAATAGGATTGTCTTTAAATTTCTCACTTTCTATTTTTACGTAGTTATTTCTATTCTCTAAAAAAGTACTCTTTAATTTTTCAGCTTCATTTATATTGCTACTAGGTAAATTTTTATAATTTAATTCGGCTTCATTGTCAAATTTTGATAACTGTGTTTTAAAAGCTAAAACTTGTGAAGCATTAAAAGCTTCTTGCTCTTTTTGCCGTTGTTTTTGTAATAAAAAATCTTCTTGTGCCTGTTGTTGCCTTAACTGCAAAGCCGAGCTTTGAATTTGTGAGCCTAAATTAGATATTGCATTAGGTAATATTTGATTAACACTTAAATTAATTTCTGCTTGTCCAGTTTGTGTGGTTGGTCTTTGAATAACTCCAAAACTTTTAGGAATCGCTACCATTATAAAGCTCCCCTTGTTGGTGTATAAAATTGTGTTGCAGCAAAATTACCGCCTTTCATTGATGCGTAAGATTGCATTGCAGAGCCACCGGCTCCTATGAAACTACCTAATAAACTTCTTTTTCCTGCTTTTTTAATTTGTCTAGCTTGATTTCTTAATAAATTAACCCTTGCTTTACCTTCGGCTACTATATTTTGCCTTGTCTGCCGTTTATCACTAATTGTTTTATTAAAAATATCTAAAACAGAGCCTTCGGCTTCTGAACCACTTACAGCAACAGATAATTTTTGTTCTCCTAACAAAGATTCAAATTGTTTTTCTGCTTGCAAAGCATCGAAAGCAAAAGCTTGCTCTTCAAGAATAGCTTGATTATTAAGCATTGTTGCTTGTCTTCTAGCGTCATTTCTTGCATTAAAACCGCCCCAAATATCTCCGCCAATTTTGAAACCAGCTCCGACAATTCCAGCAGTTACTAAAGGTGCTGCCATAATAAATTAATAATCGTTAATGGTTATATAATATGTCATACTTCTAACATTTAAAGGTTGTGGCTCTTCTTGACTAATTGTAATAGTGCAAGTAGTGTCCCAATCGGAAGTAAAATCAATTTTAACATTTTCATTTATTAGGTTAGGTGCTTGATTCATATTGTCAACAAGACTTCTTGCATTAATAGTCAATTCCTTTCCTCTTGAATCAAATAATTTACCACCTCTTGAATTATAAAAATCAATTAAAACAGTGTCAAATTTTCTTATTTTGCCTTGTGAAGAACCTAAAATTCCTTCTAATCTATTAGCTTCTAATGGCATTGATTTTCTTGTTGAAGTATATTTTAAGCCAATGTGTATAATAGAATTATAAGAATTACAGCTAACTGCACCATTATTAACAACTGCATTAGGGTTGGTTGCTCCATCTCCTAAAATACTTACAGTTTTACCGTTTAAATGAGCTAAGCCACTAACAGTTTTAACGGCAATAGACCAATTATTAGCAAGTAAAGAATTGCTAGAAAAATCTTCAATAACACTAATATTAACAGAGGTGCTATTTATATAGCTTGTAATTTTAGCTCTACCAACTCCAATATTTAATTGGTGTATTTCTTTATTAACATCATTAGCAGAAAAAACAGCACTTCCAGCCGTAGCAACATTATTAGCAATTGTTAAAGTAGTTTGTTGTGTACCATTATAAGTTAAGCCACAATCGACAAAAAAACAACCTAAATTGCTATAATCAAAAATAGGTTCTAAAACTTCAATATATCTTTTTGAAACTCCGTTAATAGTTCTATTAACAATAAAATAAACTTCATCATAAGTTGAAGCGGAAGGGATGGTTGCAATTGATTCATATTCTCCATCAGTTGTCATTTTATTCCAAGCCAATACTTCTTGAGTGGATTCGTAAACAAAATTTACACAAACTCCATCTTCTCTAATTGCAAATATTGTTGATACTGGATTCATTTGATAGGCAAATTGAATTAAGCCATTACCAGTAATGTGGTTGCTTTTAATTGATACATCTTCAGCAATTAATTTATCTTTAGAAACACTATAAGATATAGCCCTTACTTTTTGATTGCCTCTTTGTAAATAAAAAGCAGAATCATCGGCATAAATTGGAGGTAAATCGGCACTACCAAAAGCAATTTGTCTTTTTACACCAAAATCTAAATTTGATAAACCCGCACTATTTGAAGAAGGCTTTGCTCTCCATATTGATTCAGCAGTGCCAATAAATAAACTTTCATCAGACAATAGCCATAATATAGAATCATTAGAAACCGCGGCAATAGTCCTATTAAAAGAATCGTTTGCAACAGTTCCAGTTTTGAAATTTTCAAAATCCGATGAAACGCTAAACCATATTTTCTGAGTAGCATTTAAAGTTCCTGCAAAAACTAATCTTTGTTCGTGAAAAGTTATTGCTCGTGGGAAACTGCGATGTAAACCAAATTCTCCCTCGCTCCAAGTAAATACAGGTTTATTTGTTAGTTGTGAATTTATTACACTTTGAGAAATATAACTTACAGAGGTTGAGGAAATAAAAGCAGTAATTTTTAAATAAGCATATTCTGTTCCATCTCTAACAAGCCATAAACTATTAACGTGGTTAGCTGTAAATGGCGAAAAACCGCTTGCCGTCATTGTGCCAGTTGTTCCAATAGCTCCGTGGTTATTAATGGCGACAGTATTGCCACTTATTATATTTTCATCGACAAACGGACCTTGTATAAAATTAACAGGATTAAAAGTCCAGCTAGCATTGCCTAATCTAATTAGTTTAAAAACACCTTTCAACGGGTGGGTTAAATAAATAACATCATCTTTTTGAACGAATCTAATATCGAATAAATCGCTCTCAGCAAATGAATTTGCTATTTCGTAGGGAGAGCCTCCGCTTATTACAACAGATTGATTTAAAAAAAATCTAAAATAACCTGCTCCTAATTCAATAATAAGATTTTGAGAAATATTAAAAGAAAATGGGATTAATCTTGTTTTTTTTGTGCTGTCTTTAACTTCTGCAACAAATTTAGTGCCTTTTCTGCGATACATCCAACCTTGAGGGTGGGGATTGAAATTTTCTAATGTTAAAGAGCCGTTGATATAAGGTGCAAAATCAGTTCTGCCGATTAAAGTAGGTGATAACTCCCCAGCATTAAAATTTGTTTGAAGTTGTGAAGTTCTAGGCATTAATAATAATATTTGGAAAAGAAGATATTGCATTTAACCTTGCATTAGTCCAAGTTGAATCTTGAATTGGCAATTCGTTATCATCTTGACTATTTTGATTTTTAGCCTCTTCTAAAGCAAGTACATATTGTTTATAAATATTATCGCCTAAACTAGTTTGAGAAGTTAAGCTAAATGATATTTCGTAAGCTAATCTTAAAACTAAAACATTAATAAAAAGTGAATCGTATAAATTAGGATCAGTAATTTCGCCTATATATTTTAATTTAATGTTATCAGAATTACTAACCAAATAATTACCTTCTATTTTAAAAGGAACATTATTTTCAACTGAAATAATTTTAATTACAGGCGGTACGGTGGGCAATATAAATCTATAAGCCCACTCGTACAATGGTGAACCTGAAGCATCTTTATTAAGAGCTTGCCTATTAACGGCAAAGTTCCATTCCGCCTGCCTTAAAACTTCGTCCAACATTGAAACATAAACAGCTTTACATAAAGTTCCTTGAGGGCTTTCGTCAGTGTCGATATCCCTTATAGTAGCTTTACCTAATTTTATTAATGCTCTATTGCAGATGTCAGTTTTTGAGGTCATTACAACACAGAATATTCAATTAAAATTCTAATATCTCCAGCAGTACTGCCAGCGGTATTAAAAGTAAGAGCGGTCTGCATAAGTTTTTTTGGGTCGGCTGTTAAGCCTGCAATCTCAAAAATCTGTTTATGTTTATTTTCAATAGCAGGTTTTGTAAAAGCATCAACTCCCTTTGTTGCATTTGCTAAGCTTTGTCCGTCCAATAAGCAATCTTTAGCTATTACGGCCGCACCAGCTGAAACGGTTTCATAAAAACCTAAATCAACATCAGTAGCACCAGTAATAGCATCAAAATCTAATTCAATGCGGTGAATAACTGCATTGCTTGGAAGGGGATTACCTAAATAAAAAACTGAAGCGTCTCCGTCAGTAGTAGCTTTTGCTATAGTATCGACAGTAATTCGACTTTTAGCTCCGTTAAGCTGAAAGTTGTTTTTGTCTAAAGAGCCTGTTTTGTTTGCCATAAAATATATATATTAAAATTAAGATTAAGAAGTTGGTAAATCAGTTGTTAAGCAATCAATAGCTACAACCAATTTTTCTTCCATACGAGTTCCTCCATAAGAAGCGGAAGCAGATAATTGGATATTTTGCTTTGAAACATTTTTTTCAGCAATAGTTGTGATATCTTTGTGTTTTGCAAAAATACCAGCTTTTTTAACATAAAGAAATGCTCTTTTAGTATTTTCGGCGGCTCCAACAGGAAGATAAGAAGGGTTAAATCTTAAAAATTTAATACCATAAAACTCTTCAGCTTTAGTGTATTTCATTTCAGCATTTACACCAAGTTTATAATCTTTGTTAATAAATTCAGTTTGACCTAATAAATATCTATAAGAAGCGGTTGATAAAACACAATAAACTTCTTCAGTTGCTAAATCAACATCATTATCTTCAAAGATTTTAATTGCATCTTTAAGTTTTTTAGTTGTTAAATCCTTTGAACCGTTAGGAATTAATTGGTTAGCAGTATCAAAAGGGACATCAGTTATAGTCCCGTTTTTATCTCGAGATTGAGAATTACCAAGCAAACTATTAATAATAATTTGATCTTTTTTTCTGTTGGCGGCTTTAACAAAATTGGCTAATTGTGCGGATTGAGTATTTACCATTTGTCTTTGTAGATCTTGCAGATCAATGTAATCCATTCCTTCAAAATCAACACAAGTAATAGAACGTCTAGAAAATTCAGTAGGTGTATATTGAACATCAGAGTGTGTACCCTGTCTAACTAATAATTCAACGCTTCCAATTCTGTCAAAATATTCAAACTTGGTATCCATTGTGATATTATCAAGGGTATTTTCGAGAAGTGAGGTAGTTTTTTGGGTAAGCTCGCGTAAATTAGTATTAAACGCAATAGTTGCTGCCAAAAGATCGGCTGTTTGAGACATAAAAATAAATATTTGAATTAAGAAATAATAAAAATTGGGGATAATTCCCTTATAATTGCTACCCTTAATTTCAAAGACTTAAAACAAGCTACCCTTTACTTTTCTATGGACAATGTTTTAATTATTAAAATATTAAATTTAATAATCAAGTGTTTTTTTTAAATTTTAATTTGTTGATTTGCAATTTCTTTGTAAAGTTGCATAACTTCATTTGTTGCTCCTCGATCTCCTTTATGATATAAATGGTCTTTATTTTGCAATATTGCATTAATCTTATCTTGAGCTGTCGTTGGTGAAAAATTTAATTTTCCAATAGTTGGTTCTTGTATTTTTTGCGAAACTTTATCCATTAATTTTGCAAGTAATATTTTTGCATCAGCAGGTAAGTTTTGTATTTTCTCATCATCTTCAGCGGAGGTAAAATATTGTAGCATAGTTTCAGCTTTATTCGCCTTCTTATCATAATCAGTTCCCCACTCTTTTTTTAATGATTGAACCGCCTCTTCTTCAGCTTTTTTTAATTCTTGCTCTTGTAGGGATTTAATTTTAGCATCAGATTCAAACATTGTCTCCATAAAAGACTTAAATTGTTCTGGCTTAATTCCTAATTCTATTGCCTTAGCTTTAGCATTGTTTAACAATTCATCTTCAATAGTATAATTTTCAGGCAATTTATATTGATAATCATTTTCTTCATAAGAAGTAGTTTTATTCATCTCAGCCTCTAATTCAGCCTTAACAACATCCCTAGCTTTTCCAAAATGTTTTGTTTTGTGGTATAAATCTTTAACAAGAGCATTTAAATCGTTTGGTATATTCTTAGATAATCTTTCAAAATCAGCATCTTTTTTTAAATCTTCGCTAAAATATTTAGTTATATCAAAATTATTAGCTCCTTCATTTGAATTAATAACGGCTTCATTTGCAGAAGTGTTTATTTCAGTGTTAGTGTTAGCCGTTTCATTACTTATATTTTGTTGATTTTCCATTTTATTTATTTGTTGTTGATAAATGATTTTCGATATATCTATAAGCAAGCCTTAAGCCTTCTTTGTATGAATCGTTATCAGTAATTAAATCTGAATTGACACATAAAGTTGATTTTAAGTCTTCTAAGATATATTTGCCATCTTGTGTATTAAAAACTAATTGATAGATTAATTTGTGTTTTTCTAAATCTTTATGAATTGACATCAATCCCCGCCTGTTTATAATCTTTTAAAGCCATTGCTTTGTTTTGTTCGTTTTGCAAAGCCATTTGTTGATCTTGCACTTGCTGTCTTTGTTGCCTAATATCCGCAACTGTTTTATCATCATTTATAATTTTAGGGTCTACGGTTAAAATATTAGCTTTTTTTCTTAATATTTCATCAAAATTAACAACATCTATTGAATCAGAGTTTAATTCTGAAATATTGCCAACAGTTTGCAATATAACATCAAGAGAATTGAGTTCAGTTATTTGTTGAGATTGATTAATTGGATTAATAAAAGTTATTTTTAATTCTGGTGCTTGCTTCATTAAATCGGGCAATTCAGGGAATACAGCTCCTGGTAATAAATTATAGCTTGAATTTCCATTTTCTAAATCATTTACAGCAAAGGATTTTCTAAAAAGAATATCAAAAGTCCTGTCTAATATAGAATCTAAATATTCTTGAATGGAAGTAGCCACAGAAGACATAATTCTAAAACCTTCAGCCCTTAATTCTAACACTTGGGTTGCTGTAGCATTGGGATTGTCAAAGATTTTAAGCTTATCAAGAAAGAATATTTCTTGAATAGATTTCTTTTTCTCTTGTATTAATTCTAAAGTGTAATTTAACTGCCCTATTAGTTTAATTGGCTCAATTGCAGATCTTCCTGAAGACATACTATTGCTTTTAGCTTTGTTTAAAGCCATTGGTGATAAATTAATCCTGCCATCAAAATCAGCATTAACAATCATTGGAGGCTTTAAAGTCAATTCTACTGACTCGTTATATTGCCTTTGCATAATGTTTAACTGCCTTGCATCGGGTAAAGCAATCATTGCCCTTGAAGTGCCGTAAAGTTCATTGGTTGATTTTTCAGATCTACCAACAGCAAGAGGGAAAGAATCCCAACCTAACTCTTCTACAATCGCTTTATTAGCAACATCCAACCAAACACCCTCAAACTTTTTATTTGCAATATCAATTTTGTTTAAATCTCTATTTAGCCTCGGGTAAATATGTAATTGAAATGAAAATTTTTCGTGGGGTCTATTTTTAACGATTTCTTTTATAGCTTTGTGATTATCATCTCCCCATTTTTGCATTGCCTGCATTGCAGTAAAATCTGCTTTAATAACCACGCTATCAATTTTGCCTTCTTGATTTTCAGATATTAAATAGTTTTTAATATGATGAGTAATGTAATTTAAATCAAAATCCCTTCCCTCTTCTGTCATTGTTGCCGCGGTGCCGAAACTTGCAATATCTTTGAAAGCCTCAAGAATTGATTGTTCAAATCTTGACTGAGAGTTATACATTTTATTCCACATTACTTCAGTAGATTTACTTAACCACTCGCTAACTTCTTGATTTTCGTTTATATCATCATCTACAGCTTTAATCTCAAACCAACGACTTGATTTATTTGTTAAAACACCGCTTAAAATACTTGCGAAAGTTTCAACGGCAAGAATTGGGTAAGAATCAAAAATATAATCAAATACAGATTTATCCCCTGCGGTTTTTTTAGAAGTTATATCGCTTTTAACTGGTCTGAATATATCGGATATATCTTGAAATAATGACAAAAAGTTAGATTTACTACCCTCTAAACTCTCTGCATTTTTTAATAATTTTTCTACTTTTTTTTCCATTATAAACCTAGTAGTTTTTTTCTCTCGGAGGCTTCGCCTAGAGCTGTGCCAGCGAATAAAGTTCTTTTTCTTGCCTTTTCCTCTTGTAGTCTTGCGGATTCACTAGCGATTGCTTTTTCTTGTGCTAATTGTGTAATTTGTGCTTGCTGGGCTTGTGCTAAATTTCGCGCTTCTTGTTTTCGTTTTTTTTCCGCCTTTCCCGATTCATTTATTTGTCCGATAATTGTTGCCCTAACCAAAGGCTTTCTTATTTTTGTCCAGAATCCCATAAATTAATAATGTATTTGTTGATAATCATAATAAGTTTGTCGCTGTTGTTT
>Ga0208161_1001146_pt1 | contig 14367 bp, 24 predicted proteins | sample CB_VirMetaG_3_FD_184538 | JGI IMG/M metagenome (GOLD analysis project Ga0208161, IMG submission 184538) | Freshwater to marine saline gradient viral communities from Chesapeake Bay - CB_1508_1S Viral MetaG (SPAdes) (version 4) | ecosystem: Environmental > Aquatic > Marine > Coastal | place: USA...
GGTAGTTGTATCTGAAAACACTAAACTTCCACCACCACCAAACTCACTAACCGCTACTTTTTTAAATGTACCGCCTTGCTCTACTAAAGCTACTTCAGTGCCAGCTAAAGGCGTTGTTGCGTCTGTGTAGTCTGTTGGGTTGTTTGAAAGTTTTAAGTCTAATGCGGTTTGAGTAGAATCAGAAATAAAATCCTCTATTTGTCCTTTCTTTATTTTTTTAGTACTTTCCATAATATTTTAATAAACAATTTCCCAATCTGTTGCGTTAGTATTATAACCGCAAAGTCCATTTTCTAAAGTATCTGAACTAAAATAAAATAGTAAAGCCAATTTAGGGCGTAGTTTCTCTTTTTCAAAAGGTGTTAATTCAGCTGGTATTTGACTTTCGACCTCTGAATATAATTGATTATATAACTCCATAGGTACGGAAAATCGTTTTTCTCTAATCACTTGAAAAGGGTATTCAGAAATTAAAGTTTCTTCATTTTCTCCTAAGTAAGTGTGTTCAGCTATTACTGTATCTTTAACCAAAAAGGTTATGCTTTCAGAAGTTTTAGTAACCTCTTTTATTTCCACTTCTACGTGGTTTAATTTTGAAGGGTCAAAACCGCCCCAATTGATTTTGTCTTTTGTTCTAATCTTTGCCATATCTATTAAATTAGTGGTAAACCAGCGTTCCCTTTGTTGTATAATTCTGTTACTTCATCTTGTGTTAATTCTCTATTTTTCCAAATTGCTATTTCATCTAATAAACCCTTGTGTTTTAATGTTTCGGTATTATTAAAAACAGCATAGCCAAAACCACTGTTTGCAATTCCATTATTCATTCTTGTATATGTTCCACCTATATTTGAATTAGTGGTTGTATCATCTACTCCATTTATATATATTTTTCCGCTTCCAACTAAACCACTTCCGTCATCTGTATAACAAATGTGATGCCAAGTATTCAAAGAAAATGGCGAAGTAGAACTCTCTACCCTTTGAGATATAGCATTATTATTAAATTGAAATTTCCAAAAAAACAACCTATTATTAGCTGTTGAATAATTAAATTGCCACTCATCTCCGCCACTTGTTGCATTTCTTTTATTTGCTAAGAAATTAGCTATTGAAGAAATAGAACTGAAATTAACCCACATTGATATAGTGAAAGGCACATCTGTTGTTCCATTCGTAAAGGAAAAATCATCGTTGTCAATAACTACAAATCCTCTACTAATAGTATCAGTTCCGCAATTCATAGCATTATTAACTTTACCAGCTACGAAAGTTGGTGAATTTAATAAAATACCATTATTACCATTACCACTTAAATCATTTGCGTTATTTTCTAATGCATAATAAGCAACCAATCCATCTAATAATGCACTCCCGTATTTTCTTCCAAATATGTAACTTGTAACACTCATTAGCTTAAACCTCCTCCTGAAAGTATAAAGTTATTAGTTGAAAATGTAGAAATATTTATCATTGTACTTGGCGCTTGTACATCGCCATCGCTCTCAGTATTGATAACCGTACCACTAACAAGATAAGTAGCAGTAGCACCAGCAAAAGTTTTAATATTACAATAAAAATCTGAACGCAAACCACTCGGAATAGTTACGTTACAAGTAGCAGTAACCCAAACAGTAGCACTATGATAAGTGTTATCTAAGGTTGTGTTGGTAGAAATTGTTTTGTAAGGCTGAGATAGTAAAGCATCAGTTTGTGCTTGTGTGTAATAAGGCACTACTCCTGCTGAAGCATCTGAATAAATAATCACTACGTAATCTCCTGCGTCTAAAGTGTCATTAATTGTAACTTGATTTGGAGCAACTAAAGTATATTGACTTGTTGACAAAGCTCCTTGTCCTTGTACTTCTACTGAATATACTTGAGCGTAATTATTTGCAAGTGTGAAAGTTTGACCACCTGAAAAGACAAATTCTTCTCTTAAAAGAGTTGCTACCGATGGTTTATTGTTTAAATCATTATAATCATTTGAAAAAGCAACTGCTCCTAACTCGTCTGTTTCTACATAAGTTGAAGTGCCATCTGCTCCATCATTAATAAGTTCAGAGGTGTTTGTTATACTTGAACCTACTGTTATGTTGCCACTACCTTCTAAACTTTCTCCATTTACTGTTTTTAGTGGGCGTTTTGTTTGTATTGATAAAGTCGTTTCATCTCCACTATTTACACCACTTTGATTGTCTAAATTAGCTTTATCTCCTGCCACAAAAAGGCTTGCTTCTGAAGCTTGGAATATAGGGTCTGTTTCTGTAAAACTTGTAATAAATCCTGAATCGTTTGTTAATTCCGAAGTTAAAGTTGGTATATCTTCAATATTAGCTTTTAAATCTAAAGCATCTTGTAAGTCTGTTTGGTCTGATAATGTACCTTCAATGTTACCCCAATTCAAACTTGCCTCTAAAGCAAAGTCGACTACAGAAATCAGGTATGACTTATCCTCCAATAGACCTCCATTACCTCTTATAAATAAAACATCAACCTTTATAAATTCACTGTTTTCATCATATTCTTCTATGCCAACAACTTCATATATCGCATATGTATTTATAGTGTCTGCTTTATGTAGTAATATCTTAGACTCAATTAATGAATTAAAGAAATCATATATATATATAGTTCCTTCGGTTTTTTTACTTAATAAAAAACTTGATACACTAGAAAAAGGAACAGATGCACCAACCTCTTCCTCAAAAGATATTGTGCCAATACTTCTTTCCTCTAAAGGGTCTAATGTTTGATACCAAAACCTTAAAGAGTTTGATAAATCTATTTTCTCGGAAGAGTTGAAATAATCAGCTAACTTTAATGGTGTGAAATTCTTAGTTTTATTGTAAAATCCAGAGTCACTGCCTATCCATTTATCTCCTCCAGAAACTTCTTCATCTAAAGAGTATGTACTTATTCTTGCCATAATTATCTTCCTTGACCTTTATAAGTCTTTGTATAGTTTTTACTAGTTTTTAAAGTAGAAGTTCTTTTCTTTGAATGAACTCCTGGTCTTTTTATTTTTTTCTTCTCTAACTTGGTAGAAGTATTTGAAGCTGTCTTTTTCATAAGTTATTCTTTAATCTGCCAATGCATAGTATCGTATCCTTTTGTTTTGCCTAGATTAATGAATCCGTGTTTTTCAAAAATATCATGCAGTTCTTTGTATTCTGGTTTGCTAAATAACGCTTTAGACCAAGGTGTTTTTAGTTGATTCTTTGAAGGATGTAAATCTATTGCCACCCCCCAAGAGTGAGTACTCCAACTATTGCCTCCTCTCATTTTTCTAAAGTTAAAGCAACCTCCAAATAAATCAATACCAAGTTCAACTATTTTATCATAACCATAAACCCTGTGTATCTCGTTAAATACAGATAAAAATTTATCAGCAACAAGTTTATGACATCTCATTCTGTAAACTTTAGTATCAGTATCCCAAGCAAGCCTCATAGGATATGGAAGTTGTATTGTTACAAGGTATCCATCACCTGTAACATTTGGTTTTCCATATTTAGCTATTAGTTGTTTTGTTGTCATTTTTTTTACTCTTTACAAGCTCAATTGTTTTTAAAATTGTATAAATAATAGATGCACATAATAGCAGTATTTTTAATGTAGCTTCTACGTTAGAAAAACTAACAGCCATAGCTAGCGAGTTAAGTCCGTATAGTTTCAAATCGTTAAATGACATTGTTTTTTGATTTATAAATACGTTCAACAATATCAGTTACACCTTGAAGAGATATGTAAGCTGTGGCTACTATTACCCAATCATTTGATTGTATACTTTCAGTAAATAAAGCAATAGATGCTATACCAAAAGTTAATAATTTTCTACTTACCCATTTAGATAAGAATAAATCTATTTTTTCTTTTCTACTCATAATAACATCAATATTAAAGGAATTGTAATAGTCGCAAAAACATCGTAAGCATCAGAAGTACCTCTATCTGTATATAAGTCGTAAAATTCAACTAATACTGCTAAAAAAAACACTAAAGCAAAAGATATTTCTTTATCTAAAAAAAGAGTTAATAATAAATAAAATAAAGTGCCATAAATAGCGTGTGCAATTTTATCGGCATACTTTAAAGACTTTAACCAAGTTGGTAAAATATTAAATAGTTGTTGTTTCATATCCTGCAAATTGATGTTTTGGATTTGTTGGTGTTGTTATACTTTCAAAATTTATTTCTTGCTCACACATTAAGTCAAAATGATAACCATCTGCGTAAATAGGTTCCGTAATTACATTACCTTGTTCGTCATAAGTTCCATCTGTTAAAACAATTAAACCTATTTCAACTACTGCGTGAACTCCTTTACAATAAGATAAATCTTCGTTATAAACTCCTTTAGCTTTTAAATCAGCTATTGCAGTTTCTTTGTCTGAATATTTTAGTTTGTATATGTTTGGCATAATTAAATTGTTGTTAAATCAATACATTGTTGGTCTGTTAGTAGTGTTGGAAATAAAATAATTGAATCAATATTTCTTATGGCATTGTTAGAACCTATGTTTAAAAAATTCATATTTGTGATACTAAAAGAACCATTAGTCAAAACCTTAACTCCATTTACAAAATAATTTATAAATGTACCATCCCATTTTATTGCTATTTTAGCCCTATTTGGTAAAGTTGAATAAGAATTACCTACGGTAGAGCCTATTCTTGTGCGGATTGTGCCTGATATTATATTTATTGTATTATTTGTTGACAATGAGGTGTCTGCTAAAGAAATTGATGCAACATTAGAATCGCCTATTTTCCAATCTTTTAAATCAACAAACCAAGTTCCCCCACTTGAAGTTATAAAATTGTTTGTATATATTCCCTGTTTACTAATAACATCAGCATTTCTTGTTACAGTACTTGAAACAGTTGGAATGTATGATGTAGCGTTTGAACCTGCTTCTAATTGAGCAAATGTAACACTACCTGTAACCGTTAAAGTTAAACTTCCTGCAGTTGGTGTAAAAGTCAAAGTAACTCTGTTGTTTGCACCTGTACCGTTTAAAGTTCCTGTTGCAACTCCTGAAAGTGTTACGCTACCTGTACCGTAAAATGATAATGTATGTGCAGTTGCGGTAACGGTTCTTGATTGTGTTGTTAAAGTAGCACTTGGAAAAACTAAATTAGTTCTCTGCGGTTCAACTAATATACTTGGACATCCGTTTGAGTAGTCTAAACGAGGTATGTTAGAAGCTACGCTTTCAATCAATCCATCTTCATTTACTCTTGTAGCAGTAGTTGCTCTTACAACAGATAAATCACCACTTCCATCAGTAGGTTTAATAGAATATAGTTTGCTTGTTTTATAAGCATTTGGTGTAATAATCAATGAAGCATCGTCAAGTAAACTCATAATTAGCTAATATTGTTTAAGTTAGTTAATGTCGTGTTTAGGCAAGACTCAGCCTCAAAAGTTCCACCATCTGCTGCAACCCTTGCTTTAAATTCCTTAATTAGCTTAGATATTTTATTACCACTGCTATTCCTACCTATGTAATTACCTATCGCTATAATCATATTACCACAAAGCTAAGATGTCAGACGCTGTTGATGTATCTAATACCTTTGTAACTTGAACTGGGATAAATGATCCATCTTGAACATTAACCAATGTAACTTCATTTCCAGAAACAGTTACTACATCTAAATTACCTCCTGTACCAACATATAATACACATCCTGTATTACCATTTAATAAATCGCTACTTGGTGTAACTTCTTTTGCACTATTTACTTGTAATTTTTGATAACTCATATCTTTTTTATTTTTTTTAGTATTTTACCATTTTACTTTATCAGCCCAATAAGCTGCAGACATTTTTCCTTTAGAAATGTTTTTAGCGTGTCTAGCTTTAAATGAAGCTCTTTTCTTCTTCATTGCATCGCTTTCTCCTGCTTTAGGTTTTCCAGCAGTTTTAGCTCCTTGCTCTCCGAATCTAATAACTTTTTCTTTACCATTTTCGCAAGCCTTAACAACGTGACTCTTTTTAGGGTGACTCGGAGTTTTCTTTGCTACGTTACATTTCATTTCAGATTTTACTACTTTCGCCATAGTTTTATATTTTGTAAAAATCTTTGCAAAGATACGAATAAAAAAAGGTGTATATTTGCATAATAAAAATTAATTTAATATGAATATAAAGGAAGTTAAGTTCAATCAAGAAGCAAAAGACCCATTAATTAAGGGTATTAAAACAGTGTGTGATGCTGTTGCTACAACTATGGGATATAGAGGTAGAACAGTACTAATTGAAAGTCCAGGAGGACTACCAATTGTAACAAAAGATGGTGTTACGGTAGCTGAATCAATCTTTCTGCAAGACGGAGTTGAAAGTCTTGGTGCTGAATTTGTAAAACAAGCTTGTAGAAAAACAGTAAGCGAGGCAGGAGATTCAACTACTTGTACTGCTGTACTTACAAAGGCAATTATAGAAGAAACCGAAAAGTTATTAAATGAAGGTAAGTCCGCTATAGACATCAAGAATGGAGTAGAGGAAGCTGTTAAAGATACTATTGAGTATATTAAATCTAATTCAGTTAAGGTTGATGATGACTACATATTTGATGTTGCTAAGATTTCATCTAATAATGATGATGAGCTAGGGAAGATTATTGCAGAGGCATTTATTAAGGCTGGTAAGAATGGTGTTGTATCTTACGAAGAGTCTGACACCTCTAAAACCTACTTAGACTTTATTGATGGTATGCCTATCGCAAGAGGTTGGGAGTTTGAAGGTTTCATTAATAAACCAGAGAATAGAAGCATCGAGTTCGCAAGCGAGCCTCGAGTACTTTTATCAAATAGAAAGTTTCAAAACATTCGTGAAATTTTACCAACTATAGAGTATTGCCACAGAGAAGGAAAGGAATTGCTTATAATTTCAGAAATGGAATTTGAAGTTATGAAAGTTTTATATGCAAACAAAAAGAATGGTCTTAAAGTTGCTGTTATTACACCACCTTCTATTGGTGAAAAACGTAGAGATTATTTATCTGACATTGCTCTTGCTACAGAAGCATTGGTAGTTGACTTAGATACATCTACTAACCTTGAAGCATACAATCCTGAAGAACTATTAGGTAAGTGTAATAAATTAATTGTAACTAAAGAGGATACTATATTATTCTTTAATGAAAGATTAAATTCAGAATCTGTTACGTCTAAAATTACAGAACTAGAAAGTGTAATAAAAAACTCAAACAATAAACTTGAAAAAGAATACTTGCAAGACCGTATATCTAAATTAGCTTGCGGTGTATCCATTATTAAGGTTGGAGCAACAACTGAAGTTGAGCTTAAAGAAAAATTAGATAGGGTTGATGATGCAATCAATGCAGTTAAGAGCGCGATATCCGAAGGAGTTGTCTCTGGAGGTGGTTTAACGCTATTTAACGCATCTTTATCTATTGGCGAAGGCAAGAGGACTAATAAGGGGTATTCTGCCCTTAAAGAGGCTATAAAAGCTCCTATGAGCACAATTCTATTTAACGCTGGTTTAAAACCAAAAGAAATACAAGACACTTTATTAACCAAAGAAAAAAATATTGGCTACGATGTTAAGGAGTATAAATACTCCGATATGTTTAAGAGTGGTATTATTGACCCTGCAAAGGCAATTAGATTAGCATTAGAAAATGCTGCGTCTGTAGCTACAACAGTATTATTAACAAACACAACAATAACACACAAAAGAGATGAAGGTAGTATTAAGTAATATTTTAGTTAAAGAAATTAAGGAAGACATAAAATCTTCAAGTGGCATTATTTTAGGTAATGGTTCTGATGTTAAGTTTCATCGTGGGGTAATTAAGGCTGTAGGTGAGAACATTGATAAGGTTAAACCTGGAGATGTAATTCATTTTGACAGACATAGAATTTATCCAATAAACTATAATGGAGAAGAATTCTTAGTAATGAATTACGAAAACATAGTCATAGTAGAAGATTAAAAAGTAAAAGGAGGGTTTAATTCCCTCCTTTTTTTATGTCATCTGGCAAATAGTTTAATGTATCTCCTTCAAGTAGCTTGGACCTTCTATAGTTCATATCCCTAATAAGCTCCCTAACCCTTCTATCTTTATAGCTTGTACCTGTATTTAAGAATAAAGGATTATTCATAGGGTTTTCATCTATACATTCTTCTAATACCAACTTTCTATAAATAGATATTATCATATGCTTACACTTGTGTGTTAGTCGATAATAAACGCTGGTCCTCTTAACTACATTTTCTTGGTTAGGTAATTTCTCAACCAAACCCATATCAACAAATCGAGTTACACTCTTTCCCTTGTTTAATATAGCCTTTGCATAAATATCAAAATCCTTATTTGAGAAGAATTGCTCAGAGTAAAAATACATTAAGAATTCTATTTCTTCATACTTTAAACCATATCTAATTGAAGCCCAAGTCTTTACTAAAAAGTAATACTTTAAGAAGTCATACTCTCTGTTGTTTGTTATTACAACAACCTTTCCTTTGTGAGCATCTTTTCTGTATCCCTTTCTCTTCATTGGTCTTACTGTCTTAGCTTTAATCTCATCAGACTTTCTGTCATTAAGATGTTTATCTATAGCAGACTCAATTTTAAGTGTGTCCTTGTTTTCCTTTAAGAAAGATTTAAAATCATCCATTTTATTTATGTTTTAATTAGATGACGGCAATCATCGCCGTTAACTATTTATTTTCTTGCTTTTATATCTCCTTTTGTTCCTCCATTCTTTGAATTTCTACCTCTATTAACAGATTTGTTTACCATTTTTTTGGTTGCGTGATCGTAATCTTTACCATCTCCGTTGCCATACGTTCCTTTATCTCGATTAACCTTAACCAACTCTGCTCTCTTCTTTCTTTGTTCTGGTTTTTTATTATATTCTTTTTGATAAGCTAATTTCTTAGCATTTGCTTCAGGATTTTCTTTATAATACTTAGCTGTTTTCTTCATTTTTCTTTATTTCGTTTAATAGTTCATATCTTTCTCTCTTTAGTAATTCATCTTCTACAATTGCATATATTTCGTCATTTGAATAACCATCAAAATACATATCTTGTATTGTGTCTGAGAATACCATAATATTGCAATTGTCTGTAGGTAGTCCAATTTCACCATACTCTACGTCTTCCTCTAAGTTACATACAATAGAGGCAATCATAGATACACTTCTTATGATATCGAACTCATCAAGCATATTTCTACTTAGTAATTCACAAATTACATCAGCTTGGTATTTATAATTATTAGTTTCTAATGCTTCGTCAATTCTATTGAACATTTCTATTTCTAGAATAGTAAACTCTCTGTTGTCTCCTTCCATTCTTTGTCTGTTACGTTAATTACTTCTATTCCTGTGTATCTTGATATTAGTCTTAGTTCCCTTTCGTCATTATCTAAGTGTAGGTCTATATCGTCAATGTAGTAATGCTTATCTTCTCCATTTGTGTAAACTACCTTACTTATACCTAACTTTTCAGTTATTTTTATTAAGTCTTGATTAAGATACTTTTCGTGTCTTGTTGTTAAGACCATTACATTAATTCCTCTATCTATAAGTGTCTTTGCGTATGCTTGTACTTCAGGAAGAGATAGTGTTCCGTCAAAATCAATTGATATCGTTGTAGTATAATTCATCGTCATTAGATTCGTTAATAAATAACCACTTCAAAGAATGGTATTGTTTTGCAGAGAATATTGCTGATAGCTTGTCGAATGCTACATAGTTTTCAATATCTATGTCCTTAAAGTTTATAACACCAAATTGATCGTATAATTTATCATCAATAAATACCACAAAGTCATTCATAGATTCATCTTCTTCATCCTTGATAAATACTATTCCGTTAAACTTGTTTGCTAATATTAATGAGAATAAAAATGGATTAGGATTTTTAATCTCTGATGTAAAGCCTTTTATAAATTTTTCAACCATAACAATTATTTTTCACAAAGTTAAAATAAAAAAGGCAACCATTTACGATTGCCTAATTATTGTATTTTTAAAAGTATTAATTAATCAATTTCTGTAATCATTACATTCATATCTGTTACTACTACATCATTTGAATTGCTTGTATTTTTAACGTGCATTTCAATATAATTTCCATTACTATGCGACACAACGCAACTTGTACTTATATTTTCTGATTTTCCATCTACACTCGTAGTTGATTTTATTTTGCTTGGTTCTCTAACGGTTCCAAGTTTACTATCATAAAATCCAAACTGGCAAGTATCTTGACCTGTGTTTGGATCTGTTTCTTGTATCATGATATTATCAATCAATATACCCGGATTGACACCCGAAGAACTGTCGTTTTTCCAAGTGAATACTAACCTTTTTGTTTGTCCTGCATAAGCAGTTAAGTCAATGCTTTCATTATTCCAATCTGTTTCTGGATTAGTACCATAATCTAAATTGAATTTATTATTATTAGTCGTTGCTCCTATTCTACCATTCCCACCAGCTGAGGCTTCGGTTGTTAATACTTCACTTCCTGCTATTACTGCATCAGTAGTGTCTGTAATTACTACTGCGCCATAGTCCCATGATGTTCTACTTCCTCCGTCTTCTCCGCCACACTTCCAATCAAAAGAAAGCGTGATATTTGTTGAACTACTTCCAAAAGTAATATCTTTATAAAAATGAGACACTTGTGAAGTCGAGTTGTTATATTCTGCACTCGTTCCACCATCATCTGAAACATAAGCTGAATAAGTCCCCGTTTCAGAGTCTGCCGTGCCTACTACCCACTCATTAGTATCGTCATTTACTACTGTCCACGAATTAGCCGTAAAATTACCACTTTCAAAACCTTCATCCAATAAATCAGCAGAAACGTCGTTAATCTTAAAAGATAAGTTGCATTGTATTAAGTATTTTCTCTCTATCTCTGCTAAACAAGTCAATCTATTATTAGAATGAGAGTATTTTGAATTATCTACTGAAGCTGTTGTAGTTCCTAATATTTTATTGAAATCAGTTGTGTTAGATATTACTGTTTTAGTTAAATTATCCTGCATATACATCTGACCATTAACAGAAGTATTTTGGATACCAACACATTTAATAAATAAAGATTTGTTTGAAGTTTCATCTACTCCACTTAAATAAGTGCCACCGCCACTAAAGTTAATAGTGTCTAATATATACCCCTCTGTTGGTAAATTAGCACTTGCACTAACACTAATAGCTTTAGTAGAACCAAAAGCAACGAATGAACTATAAATAATTCTAAATCTTCTTAAAATGTTTGCACCACCTGATATTTCAATAATTGTATAATCTTGACCATCGCCTATAAATAAAGAGTTGTCGATTCCGATAGTACCTGCACTACCTTGAAAAATAAACTTACCACTACCTAAAACAGCACCTTTTGAAAAAATAAAGTTGTCAATATCACCACAAGCTAAATTTACAATGCAACCACTAAAATTAACACCAGTCCAATCTAAAGCAATAGGTTGAGTGCCTTGTCCTAAAACATTTACTTCAATTGCAGCAAAAACATCTTTAAAAGTTATATGCCTAATCGGTAAAGTATAATCGGTATATAATAGTGGCTTTGTAACATCTAAACCTGTTGAAGTTAAAGAACAATTCTCCGAACTCGCACCAAGTATAGTTGTATTAACACCAGAAACTAACCTGTCTCCTGTTAAGTCTATATGTGAAGTGATAAAATAAGTTACATCGTCTTCTAATGTGATTATCCCTGCAACAGCCTCTGGAAAATCCTCCTTACTGTTTATAAATAATAATTTACCATCCTTCTCTAATGACACCTGATCCAAAACATATGTAGATAAATCCTCTATAGTGTAATGTTGTGTCTTCTTATTTATTGTACTACCACTCAGTTCTGGTGTTGGCACAGATGAATCTAAACCTAAGAACTTTGTTCCATTCGGTATTGTTGCCATATTATTCTTTATTTAGTTATATACTCTTATTTCGATTAAGGTTTTATGTAGCCCATTATCTGCACTACCTGCTGTGACAGCAGTAGTAAATTCTATTGTATTTATAGTTTTATCATTTATTTGAAAATAACCTATTAAAGCTAGATTAGAACTTGGTTCTATAAAAACCCCTGTTTTATCTATAGTAAATAACCCATTAGACGTACATATGTAATACCCTTCTGCACCTCTACTCCAAACAACATCTCCTAAAGTATTTTCTAATACAGTAGCCACAGGTGCATCTGTTCCACTTTGTGTTAATAATGCTGAATAAACTTTGTAAGGTCTAATTAAACCTTGTAAATCTTCAATAGTGTAATATTGCGTCTTGCTATTGATTGCTGTTCCGCTTAACTCTGGAGTTGGAACTGAACTTCCGACACCTAAAAATTTAGTGCCACTTGGTATTTCTGCCATAATTATTTTTTTAAAATTTTTGCAAAGTTACAAAATTAATACGCTAATAATAATTTACCATTACTATCATATACTCTAGTAACACCAAATTCTAAATCCAGCGTTTCGAATATAGCCTCTGTATTAGCAAATTGAATTACAGACATAAAGGTTGTAAAGTTCACAGGATCTTTCTCTGCCTTGTTTAAGTAATACTTGTATAGAAAATCAATATTTAGTTTATTTTCATTTCTTAGTTTGATATATTCTTCTTTTAGATTCATAGCTTTATTTTATTAGTTTATTCCAATGTTTTGTTATAGTTGTTCTTGATACTCCAGATTTATCAGAAACAGATTTTTTATTTATTTCTTCGTTATTTAGCTTCATTTGGTTTATTATAGATTGTATTTCATTTATCTTTTCTTGTTTGTTTACTTCATTTCTATTTATAATAGTTTTATAACCATTAATTTTTATGTCGTTATTGATGTATTCTTCATAATACTTCTTAACTGTTTTAAAAGAAAAATTAGTCTCACTTACAATGTCAGAAATAGAAATACATTCATTTTCTTTTTTATTAATATTTAAAAACTCAATAACTTCTATTATTTTTTTCTTCTTATCCATTCCTTTCGACTTATTTAAAAATGTTATAACTTCCTTTCTTTTCTTCTTTAATTTAAAACCTGACAAATATATTTCTTTTTTAATACCACTTAAAGATTCGTATTCTTTTTTCTCTTCCTCTGACATAACATATAATTCATCAACGCAAGACTTCCATAAGAATTTTTTCTTAGTATAAATTCTTTCAACTATACTATTGCTGAAATCAGAATTAAAGGATTTGTTTGCTATATAAAATATATCTTGCTCACTAATAAATACTCCTTTATACTTCTTGTATTTATTTAACATCTTTAATCCTTCATCCACTAAAATACCCTCTGTTATGTTGTCGTTAAGGTAAATTAACTTATAAAAAAAACTTTCCATTTCAAATAACGCATATGAATTACTCACATTAATGTTTAAATATCTAGCATCAACACAAACATAACTATCTGGATAATACCAAAAATATTTAGACTCTATAGGGTCTTTAGTCTTTTCTACTGTTAAATAATAATTTACTTTCATATCAATGCAAAGATATAAAATAATGTACAACATTTTACAAAGGTGTGTTCTTTATATTTAGTGTACATACCATTGGAAACCATTCTATTATATAATTAATGGGATTAATAGGTGTGTACACATTTATGTTGTTAAAAGCAAAGTGATATTTGACATAGTTAAGTGAGTTGATGTGATTCTCCCCCCCATTTCACCTCCAATCATCATCAGGCAAAACATTCCTAAAATCAATACGGGGATCTACTTTTGGTTTATTGCTTTGAAACTTTTTAGGTTTTATCCTATTGATACAGATGTTTAAGGAAAGCCTCTTACATTTCACGTTATAACCACCTCAACCCATTTAACGATTAGAGACACCCATACAATTTAAACCCAACTATAAAGCCTTGTTATTGCTCAGGCATATAACATAGATAATAGTTATTATAAGGAAAATCTATTGTGGTTTGATGTTTGATAGGTAGGATTGATACCCAAAAACCTCACCACTCATCCCTTGTATTTTAACCTCAAAACAACAAAAATGGTTACCTGTATTCAATTCGATATACCTCCAATCCCTTAATACCTTGATTTATAGGTGATATACATACCTCAAGAAATAAGTTATCTACATAAATATACAAATCCATTTTAAGGTACTTTTTAGGCGATTTAAGACACTTTTATCCTTTTTTGATATAAGATATCACCCACTAAGAGATAATTAAAAACCCAACAAATACAAGGCTTTACAAGGTTTTTATATATACACATATGCAAAAATAGTATACACGTGTACAAATTACCTATGTATACACGTAATGCTAAATTAGTATACATAAAATACACTAAAATATA
>Ga0208161_1001151_pt1 | contig 14349 bp, 34 predicted proteins | sample CB_VirMetaG_3_FD_184538 | JGI IMG/M metagenome (GOLD analysis project Ga0208161, IMG submission 184538) | Freshwater to marine saline gradient viral communities from Chesapeake Bay - CB_1508_1S Viral MetaG (SPAdes) (version 4) | ecosystem: Environmental > Aquatic > Marine > Coastal | place: USA...
TTGCCTACAGGAGGTAGGGCTACCAGACAGCGCATGGCAGTAGCAGTCTGGCTAATGAAAACTTCCCGAGGATCTTCGAGGAGTTGGGCACAGAGGTTGGCCTTGTTCATTTAATGAGAAGCAGTGTGTTGGGCAGTTTAACGTCATACCTAGGACGATCTCCTAATTAAGAGAAAATTAGGAGTTAATTAGGAATAACCTCAACGTTTCTTGGTACGGAGTGCCTCAAACAAATAAGTAATCATTCCACTCTGAAACCAAGTCAAGTTAAAGGCATACTTCAAACCAGCAGCAACTAAAGCCACAACCAATAACGCGGCAATGATTTGTGCAAGTGCATCAATTGTTTCGTCTTTGTTCATGGCTAGTGAGTCTCGGCCCAGGTAAAGCCGACGCGTGAGTCACCTTCGATTTTACACTTGAAACCAAAGAAGTCTTGTGCTTGTGGGAAGGCAAGCAATGCTTGTTCTTGAATTGTTGCAGTCGTGTGTGGAGGACAAGATAATTGCACCTCATCGTGAATCATGGCGTGTTGGATCCAGTCATGACCATGCACCAGACCCATGGACTCCAAGTTGTTATGCAGGTTGATGACCACCTGTTTCATGATGAGCGCACCAGCAGCCTGGAGCAGAACGTTCAATGCCTTGAACTCTGACCGGCACCAGAGAGCACGGCCATCTAAACCACGCAGATAACCACGTTCACCCAGTGTTAACTCAAGATTCTGCTTGAGTTTCTTGAGAGCTGGTACACCATTCATGAATCCATTAATTGCAGTTTTTCCCATATGACGTAGAACTTCTGGATCTTTTTCATTCGGATCGATGATGGTACCCGCCTTGACGGCGCCACATCCATACAACATTCCATACAACAAACGCTTACTGATGTCCCTAGTCTCTACGCCAAACTGCTCCTGGTTAAAGGTATGGATATCAATTGATTCATCCGTTACCAGATCTGCATACTGACCGTTGTCCCAGATGGCAAGGTATCCAGCGAGGCAACGTAGTTCAAGTGCCTTAGCATCAACACCAATGAGAGCCCACCCGTCAGGAGCATGGAACAAACCTCGGCATTCCTTTCCATAGGGAGAGTAAGCTGCCGGGACCTGACCCATATTTGGATTGCGGTGTGAACAGCGCCCAGTAATGCAACCGTTAGTAATAACGTCGCCGTGGATACAACCAGTGTCATTGTTGAATAATCTGATCCAAGAGTTAGAGCCATCTTTGATTTGACCTAAACGTTTCTTGACCAACATGTATTCAGCCAGTGGCTGTGCTTCTGGGTAGGGAAGCTTTTCTAATACCTCATCATTAAGGATTGGATTTCCTTTCTCAGTTGTTTTCTCTGGCACCCATCCGTATTTAGTCCGCAGTCGATCAGCAATCTGGTCACGAGATCCTGGATTGAACTCTTCGTAGCGGACCTTGGTAAATGGTTGTCCTTTGACATAGCCACGTTTGCTGTTGTTTACTTTGGGAACAAAGATCTCTTCATGTTTAATAGGCGGAAAGATTTCTTTTAGATGAGTTTCGAGTTCTGATTTCTTTGCTCGCAGATCATCCACAAGATCAAAGCATGCATCAAGATCAAAAGGAAAACCTGCTCGCACTTGTTTGTTAATGGCGAGAGCAAAGTCGTGCTCCAATTTGAGAGCTGACTCCTGGTACCCCTGCTTGACAATCTCGTCCCAAAGCTTTTTGGTGACGTTAACGTCCTGGATGCAGTAGTCCAGCATCTCCTGAGAATATTCGGAGAAGTCCTTGAAGTCGATCTTGTGATCGGCCAGGCGCCATCCCCAGGCCTTAAGTGATGAGGATCCACGTTGGTTCGATGGAACCTGCGGATATTGTTCGATGTCAAGTTCATCGAGTCGCTCCTTGGGCCAGATGAGTCGTGTGCAGATGAGTGTGTCTACGATGCGTGCTTTGCAGGCAAATGAATGCAGCTTTTGCAGAACTGGAATGTCATAGAAGATTATGTTGTGGCCAATAAGAACATCAGCGGTTGCCAGATGAGCAAGAGCATCAGCAACGCGGTCAGGCCCATAAGCAGAAGTCTCTGCTCGTGTGATGTCATGGATGACCAGGCAGTGGAGTTTAGTCGCTTTGTCATAGAGGCCATCAGTCTCACAGTCAAAGATGAGCCAACGCTCACTTGCGGAACTGGGCTTCATCATGAACTTGGAGTTCTTCACTGGCGAGGTCATTGTCATTCTTGTTAATCCACGACAAGATCTGCTGTGCCCCAGCCCGGTAAGGATGAGAGAAGATCTTGCTCAGAGCTACCTCTGAATCTAATGGAATCAACAGAAATTTATTGGCCTGGGAACAAGCAGTAATAGCAAACGGCTTGCCATCCTTCCAGGTAGAGATGACGTACGACATAAAGAAACCAAGGACGGACAGATGTTATCCGATCCTTGGTTTATTGCAAGACCCTTCAGGTTATCTTCTGGTTTGATTTGCCATAACCAACAAAGCCACCATCCTTCTTGCGTTGAGAGATGGCTTGACTTGCTTCTGATCCAGCCCGCTGACTGCCGTGGACCAGCAGAGCAAAGGGCTTGTCACCTAAGCAGTGGCTGTCATCATGGTCAATCTCAAGACCAAGATCAGCTGCTTGCTGTTCTGTGTAGACCACATGGGCAACCCTGGTGTACACGTCGGGGTACTTACCAATAAGGTAATCAAGTGTCCCACCATGAGACGCAGTGAGATAGAAGTTAGACGGGATGATGTCCTGCAGGTTGTACCACATACCAAGTGACTTGGTGTAGGCATAGAACTTCTGATCAGGTCTGCCTTGGGCCACCATGATCCAAGCTTTGAGATAGTTCTCAGTCCAGAAGTCACCGCTCTCATGGATGCGGATCAGCTTCTTGGGCGGCTGCATCAGGAGTGAGAGGTCAATCAGATCACGCAGCAGTGTGGCCTGGTTGCCATTCATGTGGATGGTTTCACGGAGCAGATCCCAGTTGTGCCAACGGGCTTCACGGACAGTAGGCCGTGTCTCTGCCATGGCAGCAAAGCAACGATAGTCCTTGTCTGCTGTGACGCCTGTGTACTGAGGTAGGTCGGTAATGGATCCTGTGGTGCGATCAGCAAAGGTCTTGCACACCCCAGCATGAGGGCAAGCATACCCTGCAGGCAAGTTAAAGATGAGACGGTTCTTAAGCTTGCCGTTACCTGTGGAAAACTTGAGGAGCTTCATGAGTTGAGTTAAATGATAAGTGTAGCTTATGAGTAGTTTAAGGACTTGCTCAGGTCCATATTCCCGTTCGGGAATGTTATTTATTTTCCAGTTCTTTGATTCGTTGATCCATCTTCCAGAGTAAAACCATAAGTGAATCAAGATCTAGATACGTGTCATAGCCTCGCGTGTACATAAACTGAGATCCAAATTCAAACATTTCCTCTGGATAATCTTCACTCCAACCATCATCCATTCGGTTAACAAGAAGTGTCATGGGATTGTTTGGTGTTGTGTTACAGGGTGAACGACATCATATACACCAACGGTCATATACTTTCCGTATCAATAGATACTAAAGCAATGACCCTTACATACCGTGGTTGTAAATACGAGCAAGAAGAGCAGGCCAGGAAGGATCAGGCTTGGTGGAACTTGGCCCACCGTCCCTGGCTCTGCCTGAAGTACCGTAACATCTGCTACTTTCCTTTCGTCACCGGAGGTCAAATCAAATGAACAAAGCACTGATCGTCTACCTGGTGGACAAACGGAAGAAGCTGGCACGCAAGGATGTAGAGTCCAAGCATGCCACTGCTGAATTAAAAAAACAAAGCGCCGCGACCTTCTGATCGCCACTTGTCAAGTTCCTCAGTCTTCTGCAAAGGCTGTTTCTCCAATGATGGGGAATTCTTTGCAGAAGATTCTTTTGATTGCTTCTGCAATTTCTCTGTGTTCGAGTTGGGTTCCTGGGTCACAGCGGAGTTGAAGGTAGTGGATCCACGAACGGAGTGTACCGTTCATGTAAAGGCGTGTTGGTGTCGCAAGTGGCAGAACAAAGCGAGCTGACTCCTTGGCTACACCTTCGCTCACCATCTCGTTGTAGAGATGCTTTGAGTCCTCCAGGATGGTGGACATGCGACGGTAGAAGTTAGCTAGCTTCTCACCACCAAGACGTTCTTTAAGATCGTCGTTGGAGTTCTGTCTGTTCTTGTAGTCCTGGCTACGCAGGTGCGGCATAAGGATACCGCCCATCTCAGCTGCGCTTGCGTAACGCTGGCTGAATTCCTGGAAGCTGAACGAACGATGACGCAAGATCTGAGGTGAGATTGCACGCGTGGTCTCAATCTCCACGCACATGTTGGCCATCTCGAACGGTGACCAGTGCTTGTGCTTGATCAAATACTTGAGCAACCGTGGTGCAGTATCCATGTTGTCTTGATTAGCAGGGGCAGACACCCGTGCCATCTTGACAATCATTTCTTCTGCTTGCGGTGTAGTCCAGATGAGTTGTACGTTCATTACCATGTGCAATGCAGAAAGTACTGATAGCGCTGAGATGGATCAGTGTACTGAACAACATCACAGCCCTTATATTTGTCAACAACTTTGAATTTCTCCCCAGTTGTTTCTGGTTCATCAAGAAACATTGCAATAAGCAACATAAGCATTCCTGTAAGAGCAATGCTCCAGATAATTGCTTGAACAATCAAGCTAGTTCTGCGATCGATCATAATCATCCTCGAGGCGTTCGATGTCTTCTTCTGAAATAATCTCACCGCATTGTACCTCCACGATACGAATGTCCTGATCCTTCGCCGTAAGACGGTGGACAGATCCCTTCGGTATGTAGAGATGGGTACCTTCGTTGACGAGTTGAGTTCGTCCATCACACTCAAACAATCCTTCACCTGTTACAACAATCCAGTGTTCAGATCGATGTTGATGACGTTGAAGACTAAGGCGATGGCCTTGCTTGATGTGTAGTTCTTTAACAAGGTACCCACGGAACAATGCAGTTTGTTCTGGGGTCAGGGTGTTGTACCAACCCCAGGGCTTATCAACCTTCATTCGATGTCGAATCCATAGCCCTCCGATTGTAAACGTTGGAGCTGATCAGCAGGACAAATCCGCATCTGTGCATGTTCAGTAGCGGTTTGCAGGTGATCCCACCTGATCATGAGGAACTTTTGCTTGGCACCTGACTTGTTTGGCTTGAGCTTGATACCAACCACAGTGCCATACCGCTGTCCTCTGTACTGCTGGATCCGATCACGGACTTCATTGCGTACAGCAAAGATGCCATGGGACTTGGGACGTTCTGCTACGCGATCACCAATGGCGTAGTCGTACTGACGTTTGGTTGTCATTTGGGTTTCCAGAGTTGAAAGTGATTGCAGTCGTACGACTCAGCAGTGTCGTACTCAGGGAATTCAAATTCGCAGTAGCAGCCATCCTTGTTGTGTTGGCACTCACCACATTTGTTCAGTGCTTTGAAAGCCACCCCAGATGGGGGTGGTTCTACCCCAGGAATGGGTAGGTCTGCACCGAGCAAGTTACGCATTTGCTTAACCAGGATTTGATTCTGCTTGGCTTCTTCAAAGAAATCTGCTGTGACTTCATGGGTTGTAACCTTGTAGCCACAGTGATCACATTTCTTACGACGCCTTGTTGAAAGCGTTGACTTTCTGGATTCAATAACTCTGAGACCAGGTTGTTTGCATTGAGGACAGTCGGGAAGAATCGCCTTAGCGAATGCCATCAGTTGGGATCGATTGAACTCGGTGAGTTATCGGTACGTTGTGCCTCTTCCTGTTCACGCATCTTGGCAGGACCAGGCAGCTTATCCAGCTGGAGCGAATCAAGGATATAGAGTGTGGACTCTTCACCTTTGATGCGCAGCATGTCAGGAATAATCTGACCTGGCTTATCGAGGTAGTAGTCAGTTAGATAAAGTTCCGCAATACGGAATAAGGTATCGGATGGAAGTTCATCAACAATGTTGGCGACTGCTGCATCAAGAACAGCAGGCCATGTATGACGAGGAACCATCTCCATGATCTTGAGAGCAAGCTCAGGATCGTAGGATTGTTCTTCTGCTACTTCAACGGTAGACTCGTTTGTCTCAAGTTGAGATTCGTCGTTGAGCTTCATAGAGAAGAGCCCCCGCTTACGCAGGGGCCTGAACATTCCGCGTAAATATTAGGCGGGTTGGGCAGCAGTGTCCACTGGTTCTTCTAGAAGTCCTGAATCTTTTAAGCGATCCAGCATTCCGCACATGATGGTGGCATGGGCATGGGTTTGTTCCATGAACATGCGTGCCCGTTCTGCGGACATGGTGTGGACACGTCCTGTGGGTTCCACATACTTCCAGCTGCCATCAGGCTGGGGATCACCCTGGAGGGCAAGACGCTCTGAGTTTCGAACGTACCGCAACTCGACATTGTGATAGTCCTTAAGGCCGTCAGCCGCTGTCCAGGTTGCTCCAATGTTGTACCGTTGCTCATCATCAGAATAAGCGTGGAACTCTGGGATGAGATGGCGAATTGCAGAAAGGAATTCCATTGAAATGAATTGAGTGTGGGTTGGTAGGGACAGAGAGGATCGAACTCTCACGACCAAAGGTCAACGGATTTTAAGTCCGTAGCGTCTACCTATTCCGCCATGTCCCCATCACTTGGACTTACCTCTACATCAATAGCTGCAGAGTGCCAAGTGTGATCCTGTGGTAACGGCTCAGTTCCGTACTCCCAGGTGTCGTAGTCTTCCTCGTTGCGAGGATCCTCGTCGATCAGGATGTAATGAGGTGAGTTGTCATGGATGTAGTCACCAATGTTTCCGAGAGCCATAGCCAGGAGTTGATCATCGGTGTAGTCATAGGCTGCCTCGTCAGCCATAGCACGTACGTTGTTCAGGTACTCTTGATGTTCTTTGGAGTCCATGGTTTAAAACCAGCCCTAGTATCGAGGCTAAGGCTGGTAAACCGTGCGGGCTCAGGCAGATTGTAGCTGCTTCTCCCGTAGACGCAAGGCATCGTGGAACGCTTCTGTGTAAGCTTCCCGTTGCTCGTCCGTCAGACGCTGGTTGGCTACGCCAGCGATCTGCTTGACAGACATCATGCCCATGTCAACAACCAGTTGGATGGTAAACATTGGCTTACCATCAATCATGCAGAGCACGATGAAGTGCTTACGCTTCTTGATGTCCTCAGCATAGTGAGATGCAGAACCAACGCAGTTGCGTACGGCCTGGCCCCACATGGCTAGCTGGTGTGTGTCAACAGGCTGGAAGAATGACCAGGTCTCATCGCCACGCTCAACCCTGATGGGTTCAGGGAATAGATCTTGGCGTAGAGATTCCTTAGGATTCTGGATCTTCCAAGACTCTGCTTGCACATAGTCATGGAACTCTGCAATGCGCCAGCGCTTAGGCGGTGCAAGTTCTTTACCAGAGGCAAGGATACGCAGTGCCATGGAGAATGTGTCGTTGAGTTCAAAGAAATTCTGACGGCTATAGCCAACGTCACTATCAGTCCAGCGGCTGAGGTCTTGTTGCTCAAGATACTTACGCATCATGGTGAACATGGATGCAACAGGCATGTGTTCACGCAACCAATCAACCAATGCAGTTGAGCTGGTGTCATAGCTGCGTGTACGAACGTGATGGAGTTTGATGTAGCGCAGTTCTTTGTAATAGGTTTGGTAGTAATCGATAGGGCAGTCAGGCCATAGGTTATGGATCCAATCAATAGCGTTAATGACTTGGATAAAAGCACCAAAGCCTTGTTTGATAGGAGCACGCTTGGTATTCGATGGATCGGTGTATGCGTTGATGGAACGATCAAGTTCTTGTTGTAGCAAGCGCTTAATTGCAGGTTTGGAAATAATGTGAACAATATTAGATAACGTGCAATAAGTAGATGACGTATACAAAAGATTCATGTCATTGAATTCTCTAGAAGCTTTAATTAAGTTATCAACAGTCAAGCCGTCATTCTCATCTAAATACTTAAACATCTGGCTAGGAATATCTGCCGCATCAAAGATATTCTTGCAACGCAAGCGATCAAAGATACCACGGCAGTCATCCCAGGTTGGAATGTCTTCCTTCAAGCTGTTCTCGAATGGAAGTACAGCACGATCTCTGATCTGGTATCCCTTCTGGCAATACAGGTTAGCTGCTTGCCACTGTTGGATCTTGTAGCCGCTATCAGGAGAAGCCTTGATATCGTCTTCTGTAATGGTCTCGCTAAAGGTAAAGGTCTGAACACCACGGCCAATGGTGTGCTCGATGCACTTGTCCTTGCTGTTCCAGATCCAGGTGGGTGCCACCTTGGCAGCAGCCGCTGTGTTCTTGAAGGCGTAGGCATGGCCGTAAACATACAGTCCTTTCTCCTGCTTGGGAGGTAGCCATGCTGCGTACCACACCTGTTCGTAGTGGTACAAGATGGCAATGACCTTGAGGCGAGCTTGCGGAGTTGCTACGTCCACAGGCGTGGTAAATACTCTGAAACGATCAGGTGCTTTCTGCTGGTTGATGTGATCAATCGCAGCTTGCTGATCTGCTTCTCGCACCACATTGTGTGGGATGAGATGAGGGATGTTGCCGAGAGGATACTTAGCTTTCCTCGTTGTCTTTGGCTTAGCTTGTTGAGCCAACACCTTCAGTGTTGGGTCGTACGCAAGGAGTTCTGTTTGGAGGTTAGAAGGAAGTTGGAATTGCATTGAATTGAATAGGTAAAAGGAATGGACAGTTTAACGTCATGTCCAGGACGATGTGTTAACTTAAACCTGCTTCTTCATACACTTCTTCAAGTAATTCATCAGGATCAAAGCATTGATCCAGTGTATAGGTACCAGTGGGTGTCATGACTGGCATCCGCTTTGCGAAGCCAGTAGCTAGATAGACACGACCTCTGGGACCACGCAGTACAAAGTACCAGCGTTTGAATTCAAGAGAGAATCCAATCATTTGACATCAAGATACTGTTTGTTCTCAGTCATATGATCAAGAATGATTCCAACTTTGATTGAGTAGGTCTCATCTTGGTTGGTCTTGCATTCTTGATAAGCTTCATGCAATAAAGCATAAAGCTTGTTCCAATGATCCTGAGTAATCATTAGATGTCATCAGGTGAGAGGACTTGCCACTGAGGGTCGAGCTGATCAAGATAGCGACAGAAGCCATCTTCATCAAGAGGAATTGGTTCCTCTGGATCCAGCTCGATAGTTGCTTCACAAAGAGCAGGAGCCCACTCTTCAGGGTCGAGATGAGTTGCTCGGTAAAGCAAACGCATTTCGTCCACAACTGCTGTAACAGTGACATGAGTGTCAGTGAATAAGGTGTTCTCAATTGCAAGGACAGTCATTAGTTATCCTCGATGTAGGAATAGGTGAGACCATGAACAACGCGATACTTCATCCACATACGTGCTGTGTCATACTCGCCTTCAAACCGTGTTGAATCCAACACATTTGCTGATGCTCTGCGCTGGGCGCAGGAAGCAAGGTTAATGCGATCAAACAGATTGATGTTGTCGGTGTAAGCAGACATGGTTTGAATTGAATCAGAAGAGCTTGATGTTGCGCTTGGACAAGCCAGTGCCTGGTATCGAGATCGATCCAAGGACACCTGACTTACGGGCATTCAACGTGAGTTGGAATGGTCCAAGCTTGATTGATTTGCTGTATGACTTAACACCATGTTCAGTGATGTTAAATCCAGCAATGGTTCGATCAAAGTTCAGTGAGGACTTAGGTTCAGACATGAGGAGTCTACCAGGGTTGTCAAGGGAAGCAAGGGAGTATCAATAAGAGTTCACTATCTATAAATAGGTTTACTCCTGGTACTCCCCTGCGGGGGTCTGGGGGGTAGAGCTAGATGCCTGCAAGGGACGGTTCGTAGCGAGGTGATGGATCGTAGTCGATCTCATCCTCGAGCATTCCGATTACTTCCAGTACGACATCTGCTGTGTGTGGCGTGAGATGTGCATCCATTTCATGACGCTTACTCTCACGCTCTTGTATTGCCTTGAGCAGGTCCACCACTTCTTGGAGGCGGTGGTACTCATTCTTCTTCCAGTCAATTTCGGGGTAAGTCATGTTGAGTTGGAGTTGGGTGGATCCTGGGACTTACATCACCTTGATCAGGTGAATGCCCAGGCTGTGACTGAAGTATTGGCATGTATTCGCTATTTGCGAATAGCAAACAATACTACGGGATAACAGATATGTTATGTCGCCTTGGGCTCAGACATAATCCATGCTGTGTAGTTAGAACTGCTTCTGTCTACACGGATCAGTCCATACTGTTCCAGCTTGATCAACGCCTGAAGGTATTGGTCAAGCCTGGAGTTCTGACACGGAATCTTTGGAACAAAGCAAGGGGTCTTGCCGTTCTTCTTCCTGTGGTTAAGGAAGTAACTGTATAGATTCCGTTGGTTGATGCTGAGTGCAGGCATCTGAGTTGATGTGGTAGGCATCAGCAGTAGTGAGGTCGCTGGGTAGGATAGAACTCTGCGTATCCGTTGGAGAAATTAACGTCGTAGTTCCATGACGTTGTCGAGAGCCCGAGGTCCTCTTGGTCTGCGATCTCGAGTTCTTTGATGAATTCGACAAAGATTTTGATCGCTTGCTTCTTGGAGAAGAAGCAGTAGGTGTTCCTTGGGGTGCCTTGCGTGTACCACCAGCCACCTTCTTCTGGTCCACCGTAGCACTGGCTGATGTAGTGGAGAGTGACTGTGGTTGGTTCTCTGTGCTCAAAGTCGAGGTGCGTATGCCAGTTGTTGAGGGCATGACGGATTGCCCAGGACTTTGGATAGTAGTCACGAAGCTTGGAGAGATAAGACATTGGAGTGCGTCGAGAAGGATTGTGAATGCAATGGAGATGATGACGATGACGTGTAGGATCCAGTCATGATCATCAGGGAGTACAGATGTACTATCCGACGTGGAGTTAGGCCTGGTCATCGTATCCCTCCCATTCTTCTCGGTCACTCTCACGCATAGCTTGCTCTTGCTCATAGGCAAGGTCTGCAAGTGCGTCGAGGTAGTCAGCGTTGTAGTTCTCGTCAAGTGCTTGAAGGTTAGTCATGAGTTGAAGTGAGGTAAGGTTTGCTGTGGATGCTAGGACTTACACACTGGACTTACACCAGTGATGCCTAGCTAGTTATCCGACGACACGCCAGCATACTGTGGCGGTGCCTCGAGATGTTGATGCAATGTGAGAGAAAGCTGCATAGCTCAAGTCAATATCTGCATGTGAGTAGGGACCACGATCATTAATACGTACAATCACCTGCTTCAAGTTGTCTTGATTGGTGACACGAATGCGTGTTCCCATAGGCAGATAAGGATGAGCTGCAGTCCATCGATAGGCATCGAAGGTCTCTCCATTAGCTGTTCTGTTGCCGTGGACACCGTCTCCTACTCCGTAATGAGTAGCGATGCCACAGGTAAGACCAGCAATTAACAGTGTTTCAATCATTGGAATTGAATTGAACTGAAGAATGTTCTTCGTCCCCCTGGTCCTCCAGTGGGGTCTGGGGGACTCTAGTGAGGAACAAAGTCTGTATCAGTTAACAGTTGATGTACTGATACACAGTCCTCCAGGATCTCATCCCTGGTACTGCCTTCCCAGTCATCGGTCTGTTCCTCGATGACTTCGCAGCCAGCATCTTCGAGCTGATCAACGAAGGCATCCCAGGTCCTTGGTTCGCCCCACACATGTGCGTAGCGACCAGTGAGATCAGTAACGAGGGCGATCCTGATTGACATTGTTAGCTCCAGTAGGGTTGGTGATGTCGATTCCAAGCATGGAACCTGCTGTCATTGATGCAATGCCAATGACAAACAGGAACATCAGGAAGTTTGTTACTGGGCCACCACCTTGGTGCTCGCCATAGCTGTCGAGGTGGATGTAACGGTTGCGACCCAGTGAGATGATGCGTTTCATGATGAGTAGTAATGTGCTGAGTCTTGGAGTAGTTCTTCCTCCCACATCTGCTGCATCTCATACTCGAGATGAGCAGCCTTGGTGGAGAGGATGATGTACCTGCTGGCATGACGACGGTTCTCACACTCACGCATGAGTTCCTTCCGCATGCCTGGATTGCTGGTACATAGATGCCACAGATCTAAGTTCTTGTACTGGATCATGGCTTGATACCAAGGTGTGCGTTGTGGAGGCAGTAGTACGTGTCACCGAGGAACCCAGTGACCATAACCAAGTTATGGTTGGGCTTCTGGTTGCACGTACGTAGGTAGTGCTGATTGAGTGCCTTCTGCCCAAAGACAGAAAGCAATAAGCCGATACCTGTGCCCATCGTGATGGCAAGGACGGCGTCAAGCATGTAGTGCTTAGTCATGATTCAGAAGATGGTGCCAACGAGATTGTCTTGGTGCATGGTGACGATGTGCTGGTAGTAATCAGACATCGCAGCCAGTAGTTCCTTGGTACCACAGGGGATACCGCCCGTGATGGACTGGACTTCACGTTCGATCCAGTCGGGATCGCCCTTGTAGTCATCGATCTGGACTTCGTAGCACAGACGGTCTGACTGACCGCCGTGCCAGGTGATGCGCTCAGTGGCACCTTCGTATGGGTAGTAGCAAAGCATGGTGTTGAGTTAAGCCACCCTCAGTGGGTGGCAATGATTGTCCAGGGGTTTGAACCCTGGAACCCGCTTCAACGGATCAATCTTGGTCAGCGTCTGTCAGTTCGATCTTCATAAGCTGTCGCATTGACAGCTCAGCAAGATCAAACTTGTCGACTCTCCACTCATTGAAGAAGTGGTCACGATAATCGCACTTGCGATCACCGCATTCACAAGGCTTGGTAATCCAATCCTCCTCTTCTTCCTTGGCCTGCTTGGCAGACAACTCCACTGCCTTGGCCTCAGCTTTACGCTTGGAAGCGTAATAGCCAATGACTGTAGGCTCGTCACAATAAGCCCCCGAGTTGAACTCGGTGAGTGTATAGACGTGCATGGATCTCTCCATGTGCGCAGTGCCCATCTCTGCAGGGGGCAATAGCTGGACCAGGGTTTGCACCTGGTCACCCGCTTAGACGGATCAGCTGTAGTAGTTGTTGATCTCGTCCAAGTAGGACTTGATAACCTCTACGTGGTTACGATCCAGCACTTGGCTCCTGCCATGCTCAAGCAGATCAAGGATCTGGAGCATTACCTGGTCGCCTGCTTCCTCACGAGTAGGAAGCTTGGTGCTGAAGGTAGCTGTCGTCACGGTGTTCTCCGTGTGTGCTGTGCCAATCTCAGCTGGTGGCAATGGCCGAGTGGGGGATTCGATCCCCCTCCTCACGGATGGTCAGATGACCATCTCGACCGGAGACTCCATCATCTCCATGAAGGAGAGGATGTTGATCTCGTGGTTACCTTGAACTCCGTCGTTCAACTCAGGAGAGTTGACCGTGAAGTCAAGTTGTGCAGCCTCGAGTTGCGCATCTTCCTTGCAGAAGTGTGCGCTGTGCTGTTGGTTGTCGAGAACAACGAAGAACACGTTGTTAGCTCCGAGTGTGCGGTGCCCATCTCCGCAGGGGGCAATCACTGGGCTAGGGTTTGCACCTAGCCTCCCGCTTGTACGGATCAGCGCTTAACAGGTGGGATCTTCGGCATGATCAGGTTGGCCAAGCCAACCCGAGCAGCAAAGATTGTGTTACCCACCTTCTCCTTGGTCTGGTCCTTCTCCACCGCCTTGGCGGCGTTGATCAGGGTCTTAGCCAGGTTCTTACGGATTGCCATGGTTAGCTCCGAGGTGCGGTGCCCATCTCCGCTAAGGGCAAGACTGAGTGGGGGATTCGATCCCCCGGCATCACGCCTGGTACTCAGTACTCCCAGCATTCGGGAGGTTCAAGGGTTGACTGATAACGCAGCCAGGAGTTGGTAACGTCCTTCCAGCTGTCAGCCTGGACCTTCCACACCTGCTCTTGTTCTTCCACCAACCTGAGTACGAAGTACCAGTTGGTGTTCGGCTTCTGGCTGATGACGGTTGCAACGTCGAGCACGTCGCACTGATCCGTCGTGATCCAGGTCTGCCAACCTTTCGCCTTAGCCTTCTCTGCCGCTGCTCTCGCGTCGCGTGCGACGCTGCTGCCTCGGCCTGTGGTTGAGTAACCCTTGGCGTTCTCAACGTAGATCTCTTGGCGAATTGCCATGCTTAACTCCTTGGTGTGAGTGTGACGATCTCTCGTCACTGTTCTGTCCCGCAACTACTCAGCGAAGGAGCGTTCCCCAGGTTTGGGCGCGATATCTGACGCGATTGTCAGGGTTTGCTGACGCGCTGGCTAGAGAAAGTTGTGGTACTATCCCCCTCTTCTTTTTTTTCTACCCAGATTTCGCGGCGGGTAGGGTATGTG
>Ga0208161_1001152_pt1 | contig 14339 bp, 4 predicted proteins | sample CB_VirMetaG_3_FD_184538 | JGI IMG/M metagenome (GOLD analysis project Ga0208161, IMG submission 184538) | Freshwater to marine saline gradient viral communities from Chesapeake Bay - CB_1508_1S Viral MetaG (SPAdes) (version 4) | ecosystem: Environmental > Aquatic > Marine > Coastal | place: USA...
AATGATACAGAATACCTATCAGAATCATCTAAATCTTGTTTACCTAAAATATTCCAGATTTGTTGAACCTGCTGCATGTTTTTAGTATTATATCCTGGAACAACATCAAAAACTGAAGCATTAGCAAACATACCTGTTTCATTAAAACCTACTCCAATAAATGGAGCTGTACCAGCTTCTTTTAAAACATATTTATCTCTTGCTGTTTGTTCTGCTTTTTCTTTTATAATAGTATAAGGATTTACTCTATCATATGTATCTGAAAATTGTTCTATTACTTTTCCAAAACCTCTAGCTGGAAGAGCAAACCAAGGAACATCTTCTTCTATAGCTCTAGCAGTTCGTTCTTGCCAATCTGCATCTTGATCATAATACTTATAAACTTGATCATAAAGACCGTTATCTTTTAATAACTGCTTCCATTCAGCTTCTGATCTCATGTTACCATTAGCATCATATAAAAACTTACCACCTGCAAAACCATCATTAACTAATCTATCTTCTATAATTCCTGTTAGCTTTTTGTCATATTCTTGTGCAGCTATAAGTTGCATTGATTGGGTTTTTAAATCCATTAAAGAAGTTCTAAAAGCTGTTGGATTACTCAATTTGTCAGTTGCTAATAATCCAGCACCTGCTGTAGTTGAAAAATAATTATTTATACCATTACCTAAAGTAACAATATCATTTGTACTAAGGTCATCTTTTTGCAACTGTTCAGATACAGTTTTAATAGATTTACCTCCTAGCAATTCTGTTGCTTTAGCATCAGACAAAGTTCCAGATGCTATCATTTCTTGTAAACCTGTTAACGTAGTTTTAAGAGTTTCTTTTGAAGTATTAAATATAGTTTGTTCTCTTTCTTCTACAGCCGCTCTTATATCAGTATCTCCAGCAGTTACAGTACCATCTGCAGATATTCTTTGTGAAGCAAAGTTGTATTCATCTTTAATTTGGAATTTACCATTTTTTAGTTCTCCAACACCATCTTCAATCTTCTTTTTCTGGTCAGCAATAGTTAATTCAAATTGTTTTTCAATCATATTATATTCATGCTGCTTTGCTTTTGCAGCCATATTATAACCATGCTGAACTTCCATTACTTTATACTGATCAGCTTTTACATCCATTTTTGTATGGGTTGTAGCATAATTTACAGCAGCTTCATTAATATCTTTATTCATTAATTTATTAGCCATACCTGCATCTACTCTTGATCTTAATGTAGCAATGTCACCATAAGGATTTACAAAACCTGAAGATGTTTCTGATGTTTTAGATTCTGAATCTTGTGAAAAGGCATCTTCAGATTGCCTAATTAAGTTATCTACTATGTCTTTATTAAGCTTATAACTTTCAATAGCATCTAGATATTGAGGATCTTTAGTTTGATCATATTTTTTCTGAAGAGTATTTATAGCAGTATCATATACTCGTGATTGAGATTTAAGACTATTAGTTCTAGCTTTATTATCAACAGCTAATTGTTGATATGAAGTTTTAAGATACTCCATTTCTGCAGCATTCTTATCTCCATTAAATTGAGCAGCATTATTATATGCAAAATCTTTTCTATTCACATAGGCTTGAGTTCTATATACATCTAGTATACCAGGATCATTCCCAAAAGTAGCTTGGAACATTCTTGCTAATGGTTCTTCTAATTGTTTACCTCCTTGTGTAGTTATTATATATCTACCATCAGGGCTCCAGCTTACAGATTGTACATCTACTCCCATTTCTTTAGCATAAGCTAAAGCTTCTTTATTAACATTTCTATATGGTGTATAATTAGCTTGCCCAACACTTCTAATTTGTTCATAAGGAGATTCTTTAAACTCTTGAGTTTTATAGTCAATAGCCCTCATACCAGTATCCCAGTACTGAGATTGCATGTCTTTTTTAGTAGAGTTCTTAAAGTTTTCACCACGCATTCTTTGACCTGCAGTATTCTTTGTCCAAGCCATGTCATACATTAAATTTTTATCTTCATAAAAAGGTCTAAATACTTGTTTAGCTTGACTAACATTTTGTTCTAATGAAAGATCTAAACCAGATACTCTCCTTAAGTTAAAATCTATATCTTTAATTAGAGCTTGTTTTTTTTGTTCACTCATATCATGAGTAACATTAGCATAGTAAAGTTGACCATACAATTGATTTAATTGTTTCCAATTTTGATCATATTGATTTTGTTTGTAACCTAAAACTTGGTTCACATAATTAAAATCAACTTCATATGGTTGATAAGCAGGTATAAAACTTGTGACTCCTTGTGGATAACGTGCCATTTTTTATTTCTTAATTATACACTATAAATATATTAAAATTTTAAAAGTTTATTAAACTTATAAAGTTTACTAAAGCATAAATGGGAATACATTTGAACCCATCACATAACCATACTTAGCATGTTTTGCAGCTATTTGACCTGCTACAGTTTCAGGCAAACCTGCTTCTAATAACTCATTATACTCTTCAGCAGGTGTCTTAGCAGGTTTTTCTGGATAAGGTGTTCTACCCATTCCTGCAAAATAAGGTAAACCACTACGATACTCAGTGGCAAATTCTGGATGCGTCATATTAGAAAGTGCTCTCTTTTGCATTTCTGTTTCTGCATCTGCAATAGCCATTTGAGTATTTTGCTTAATTTGATTTCTTGCGGTAGTTTCTCTATCTCTAGCACCTACATTATACATTTGTTCTTGAAGTGCTAACTGTGCATTCATTTGATCTCCAGCCATTCTTGCTTGTAAATCTCCTGCTTCAGCAGCATTAAGATAATTAATATTTCTTGCTTGTACATCTGCTACATTCTGAAGATTCATTTTATTTGCTTCCGCTTGTGCTCGTAATACTCCAGCCATTTGATCTGCTGTACTACCCGCAAATGTAGATATTTGATCCTGACTTTGAGCCAAGTCACTTTGTATTGCTTGAGTTTTGGCTAAATAATCTTCAAAGGCAGGTCTAGTTTCTTGATAAGGCATTCTTTGTATACTAAGTCTTCCTGCATTTGGATCCATAGTAGCTTGAGTTAATACATTTCTAGTAGCAACATCAGACCACATTGGATTATCCATTATTGGCGGAAATCCTACTTGTTCTCCTTGTGAACCATCTGGACATATACACTCCTCATCTAAAGAAATTTCAAATGTATATACTTCACCGGTATTAGGATCTTTACACTCACATAGTTTTTTCTCAGTAGTCTCATCTTGATATAACTCATATCCTTCAAATGATTCATCTTTACCTTCAGTAATAAGTTTTTGACCTTGTTCAAAACACTCAGGAAATCGTTTTTTTAAAGCCTCTACACTTGCAGCATGTCCTTTATTTACTAATTCTTGTGGATCAACACCTTTTTTTAATTGATTACAGATAGTATCTTCCCACGCTGTACTTCTTTGTCCTGTGTATGTTCCTTTGGCTTGTCCTAAATCTGATCCAGGTTGTTTCCAATCACTGTAAGAACCTTTAACACATTTGCCATCAATTAAAACGTAACCCGGACCACATGCTGTACCTCTTTTTCTTTCCCATTCTTTTTGTTGTGCTATCTTTGCTCTTAACTCAGCTTCTGTCATTGGTCTTGAATTTTTATTACCATCACCAGGACCTCCATTTTCAAATTTAGGCACACCTCCATAAGCCATTTGATTGTTATAATAAGGTAACCCGTATCCACCCATCATCATACCATATGCTGCCATGGGAGCTGCGCTACCACCATAAGCCATCATACCTTGTCCTTGCATAGCCATCATTTCTTGTTCTGACATGGGTTGTGCAACAGGTTCTCCACTTGGCATTTGACTTGGAGCAGGTGGTAATTGTTGTTGACCTTGAGGAGCAGGTTGTTGCTGTTGTGCTAATTCTGGTATTAATTGTTCTTCAGAAATTCCATTAGCTTCCATATAAGGTCTTGCCATAGCAGGTATACCTTGTGGAAATCCTTTCTTAGCTTCTTGTGCTAATGCTAAAGCTCCTAGCTTCATAATGAAATTTTTAATCATCATTTCAGCTGTATTTCTTTCTTGTTTATCTGTATCAGGATCCATTAAGATAGCCTTATACTTATTTATGTCATATGGTTTAGCAAGCTCTGCAGGGGTGTATCCACCCTTTTTAGGGTTCTTACCAAACATAGCAAGTATATTTGGATCAGTGATTTTCATAGATTTTGTATCACTAAAGATAAAAGTATCATCTGGTAGATTTAAAGGTACTCCACCTTTAGAGTGTCTATTGCCTTTAATAACCATATGGTCAGGAATGTTCTGTCCTGATATTGGTCCAAAAGCAGTTTCTCCACCTTCAGCTTCTAAGTTAGCTTCTTCTCTAGGAACAGCTGTTAAAGTTTTTCTAGTGCTTGCAGGATTCATTCTTGACATAGATTCATTAAAATCTCTTCCACCAAAACTTGTTGGATTAACATTTAATGCGCCTTGTACTTGCTGTCCATAAGCAGCTCTAGGTAAACTTTTAATTCTTACTTTATACATAATACAAAATTATAAAAATTCTATCTCTCCACCTGCGGCCATAAATGCCATCAAGTCTTCTTTTGACATATTATAAACACCACCTTGTCTATTTAGATCCACCATACATAGCGTTTTGACCTACTATCATTGATCCTTCTTCATTTAATCTAGTAGCATCTCTACCTGTCAAACCACTATACATACCACGCTTATCTCTTTGATCTACTCTTGTTTGAGGAGCACCAAATTTTGACATAGCAGTTCTTTGGTTATCATACATAGTTTTTAGATTACTAGCTATAGGCATACCTACGTTAAATATACCACTTGCCAATGAATCTGTATTTAATGTACCTGCTGTGTTACCTTTATAAGATACTTTTACTTCTTCATCAGGTAATCCTGTTTCTACTAGATCTTCACCTGTATATTTATAACCATCACTAGTATTTGTTATTGCAGGAGTCTCTCCAGTAATTGGATTTACATAAGGATCGTCCTGAGTAAAACTCATAGTGTTTTTAGTTAATGATTCTGTAGTAGGTAAATTTAAATTAGATATTGGTTGTACCATTTTACCTGTAGCCATATCTTTACAGAAACCTGTAACTGGATCTTTCATTGCACCAGGAGGACATTTCATTCCTGTTTGGAAACCTTCTTCAGCTTGCATCAATCCTCCGTATGCCATATAATCAGGTACGTAGCCTCCATAAGCCATAGTAGAATTATTAAGATATGCATCAAACTGACTAGGATCAGAAGGTACTTCACCAAGTGGTTGTTGATTAGGTCTAGCATAAAGTGTTGGAGAATAACTTCTAGTAATCCTTGTGTTCATTGCTTTATTCATATCTCCATCCATTCTTTGCATGGCACCTAAACCAGAGCCACCCGTAGGTGAAACTGAAGGTGTATTTGTAGGAGTTGCTAATAAATTATTTGAACTTGTCGGAGTAGTTGCGTTAACAGGTGTGTTTGAGTTTCTAAGCCATTCATCAAAAGCTTCAGGATCAGAAGGTGGAGCGTTAAAATCATATGCTTTTGGTGCATAAGGCGTATTTTGTCTTGATAATGGACCTTGAGTTGCACCCATTGCTGTATTAAATTCTCTATCCATTCTCTCCATAGCACCCATACCAGAACCACCTGTAGGAGACATTCTAGAAGTTTGAGTTTGAGTTTGAGTTTGATCTTGAGTTTGATTATTATCTGTCTGTAAATTAGAATCTTGTGTTGAAGATACATTATTTACACCATCATCTTCTTGAAACTCATCTAGCATATTTTTCCTTCTAGCACGCTTAATATTTTTTACAGTTCTATTATAGTCTCTACTACCAGGTGTCATACCTTTAGTTTCTCTTGCAACAATTTTATCAAAGTCTGAAGAAGATTCACCAGAACCAGAAAGATCAACTCCAGCTTCTGTACTACGCATTTTACCATCTGCATCAAAATATACTTTTGGTCTATTGCTGCCTGCAGGTGTATTAAAGTAAATATCCATACTAGAACTAGGTCTTCTAAATAAACCTCTACCTTTACCTTCTGTATGTATTCTAGATATTTTAGAAGGATCTATTTGACCCATGTAAGGTTGACCACCTATTGTAGGTACTCCAGTTTGTGTCCAGTAATTAAAGTCTCTGTTATACAGGCCAGGTCTTCTAGCTCCAAGCATACCAAATGGCATCCCTGTCATAGAACCAAGCATCATTCCTCCAATGTTAGGTCTTCTTCCACCCATCATACCTGCCATCATTCTAGGATCAAAACCACCCATCATACCCGGATAGTATTGTCCTGGTTGAAAACCTTGACTATTTCTAGAAGTATTTTGATTTTGATTTTGATTCACACCAGCTTGTTGAGCTAATTTATATACATCTTCAGCTGACAAATCATCTCTTAAAGACATTTGTAATTTATCGCCAATTTGTTTTTTATAATCAGCAAATGAAAGACCTGTTTGAGCTTGAGGTAGATAAGGATCTGTTACATCTTTATAATCTGTAAAATCTTCATCTCCTCCATAAAGAAACTTATATAAATCTGGATTACCATAATCCATATCTTCTGGACTTATTTGTCCACCATCTTGATACCATATACCCAACCTATTAGCAAGACCCTCCCAAAAACCTACAGGACCTTGAACTTTATATGCACCACGACCAGTACCTATTTGTCCAGGTAAAGTAGTCCATTGCATAGCAGGATCATATGGATTACTAACTCTAAGAGCATCTAAATCTTGCGGTGCTTGTTTTACTGCCTCTTGAATTTCTATTTGTGTATTTAAAGTATTTATCTGTTCTGTTAAACTTAGATATTCCTTTGAACCAAATGATGCTGCATTACGTTTTTTAATAAGTTCTGCTCTTTGACGCATTAAATTTTCAAGTTCTCCACCACCTTGAAATAGACTAAATTGAGTTCCGTATGGAGCATTAATTAATTTCTGTCCAGGATTTAACATTTTTTGTCCAGATCCTATCACCTTCTGCCCAGGTCCTAACATTTTAGATCCAAAACCTACAGCAGTAGATCCTGGTTTTATTGTCCAAGGAAGAGCCCCCATTTGCCAAAAATCATCATAGGCTTGAATAGACTGAGGTCGTAACCATTGTTCTTCAGCCATAGTAGGTTCACGAGGACCTTCCATAAATTCTCTTCTCCAATAAGCATGAGGTAGATCAGTAGCTTCACCTAATATAAGACTTGCAGTATTAGGATCGTAACCTCCTTTTAATAAACCGCTATATATATCTCGACTAGATTTTCCATCTGCTATTGCTTTTTTTACAGCTTCAATCATAGGATACTGCTCTACAACCATACGATCTTTGCTAAAATCTAACCCAGAATTTTTTAAACTATTAAGTACATCATTATTTGCAATACGAGCACTTAAATCAGGAACTCTTTGTTCAGTAGGTATAGTAGAACCACTAGATTGAGAACCACTAGATTGAGAATTACTAGAACTATTAGAACTATTAGATTGAGAACTATTAGAACCACTAGACTGAGAACTGCTAGAACTGCTAGTATTATTTGCAGCATTATTTGCAGCCTCACTATCGGTATTCCAAACTATTTCTTTTATAGATTCATTATTTACATCTTTAGCTACATTCTCAGTAATTATTCTTCCTGGACTATAAGTTTGAGCTAATCTAGAATAACCTGTATTATATGGAATGCCATAACCTCCAAACATACCAGCCATGTAATTAACAGGTAGTGACCCAAAGTTTATATCAGCTTCCCATTCTTTTAATCTACCTAACCAACCTCTTTTAGCTCTAATCTTCATATTAGGTAAATCAATCATTTCTCCACTTTCATTACCTGTAGTTTTATCTGCAGGTATATTCATAGAGCCCGCCATTAATGGATTAATGACTGATACTCCATAAGGCATCATAGCACCAGGATGAGCAAAACCTAAAGGCATTCTTCCAAACATTCTTCTGAAGTCTTTATCAATTTTTCTCATATCATTTCTCATCTGTCTACCTCTTCTTGCCATAGGTATTCCTGTTTCAGTTACAGTATCTTGGGGCATCATATGATCTAAAGCTTCGCCATAATTATGCATAGTACTAGCCCAATCTTCTTCACCACCTTTTTGCATCATATTATATTCTTGCTCAGCTTTATTAGTTAGTACTGAATTTTGTATACCTTTAATAAAGTTATTTGATAAGGCTTCTCTACCATCTTGAGGAAGATCATTAGTACTACTAACTACTTCTTCATTTTGCTCCATTCCTTCTTGAGCCTTTTTAAGATAGTCTTTAACAAATTTAGATTTAGAAAGCTTTTTACCACCATACTTCATAACAGGTTGCTCATCTACATACTCTGAGTCAGCTTCTTCTGCAGCTATCTGATTCATGTTTTGATTCATTTGCTCTTGTTGCATCATTTGCTGCTGCTGCATCATCATCTTCTCTTGGACATCAGAAATCATTGCTTCTACAGTCTTAGCATCATATCCTAAGTTTTGATTTAAAATATTAGTAGCAATGTCATCTGTATTTAATTGCCCGTCTAATAAAAGTTTTTCAATATACTGTAAAACTCTTTCATGTATATCATTAACATCTGACATTTGTTCAGATCTTAATTCCATACCATCTTGAGCTTTTTGTAAGAACTGAGAAGTTCTATTTATATATTGCCCAGTAGATCCACCAGCTTTATAAATTCTTACTCTTTTTTTCATATTATGAGATATAATAATTAATATACAAAATTTAAATTTAATGAATAAACATTATAAGTTTATTGACTTTTAGGTATAAGCAATGCTCCACCTGTCCAACCTTCATTATTGAATCCAGACCATTGATTACCTTTTAATTTTCCATTTTTTGCTTTTATTTTTGCACTAAATGAACCTACATCATGATATCCAATTGTTAAATCTTGTGGTTTTAAGTTATATTGTTTTTGAATATTTGCACCTTCATTTTCTATTTGATTTAATGAACCTGCAAAATCTCTCACAATTGTATTACCATATTTATCTTTAAATATAAATACTACTGAGCCTCCACTAAATCTAGAATAACCATCTCTATTTTTAAATAATAAATAAGTACCTTGACCATCTTTAGTCATAACTTCATTAATACCTTTTTTAAAACCTTTTGGAGTTTGTGTTTGAGAAAAATCAATTTGATTAAATGTCATCTGTCTTAGTGGTGTAATAACTTTATCTGTTTCTAAAATTTCATTTGGTTTTTTATATTTCAATCTTACAAAGTCTCCTTCTTCGTTAACAAAAGTTGGTATCCAATCATTATTTTTAATAGCTTTATCTATAAAAGCTTTATTATAATTATGACTATAAGGTTTTGATTTAGAAGCACTAGCATCAAGTAAGAAGTGACCCACACCAATCACATCATTATATTCATCTGAAGAACGTCTATCTTTTCTAACAGGAGTTGCAAGATACCTAAAACCTTCATCATTATTCCATTGACTCCTATATGAAAGCAATGTGTTATTTTTATCATAAGAATCTTTTACTGTAGATATTTCTTCAAAGAATTGTTTTGGTTTTGGTTGCTCAACAATTTTAATTTTTGATTCTTTAGGTGCTTTTATAATTTCATCTGGTGTATTAATACGACCTTCTTTTTCTAATTTTCTTCTTAACCACTGCTGCTCTTCTTCTGACAATTTTGTTGGACCCCAAGGCCTAAATACATCAGCTACTGGTGCTGTAAAAGACCACGGATTACCTAAATATTCAGCTGCTCTATTTACCCAATAATCTTTATCAGTATTCCACTTATAAATATTTTCAGCTATATCTAAACCAATAGGAGTTTCAAGAAGTTCTTCTTTTGAAGTAGGCATATAGTCTTGACCCCATATAGCTTGATTAATTGGTTTATAAATATATTCTTCTGCTACGTCTGATTTAGCAAATTTTTCTGCCCACGTTAATGGATGAAGCTGCTGTAATGCTTCTCCAGTTGTACTTACTGTATTTAAAAGTGTTTCACCTGTTGCGTCTGCTATATCAGAAGCTCCTTCTAAAAAGTTATCAAGCCAGCTTTTTTCACTCATATACCTATTACCTATTTCTTTTCCGGCATTAGGATTATTAGCAGCAAACTGAGCTGCAAAAGAATTTGCTATAGGTTCTACTCTACCTTGCTCTGTATTTATACTACCATCTCTATTAGCAGCAGCATTCATCACTTGTCTTTTTATTAAAGACATATAGTCATCATCTTCTGAAACTTCTAATTCTTCTGCAGTTTCTTCAGTAGGTTTATATTTATTTAAGTCAAGATCATAATTTACACCTGCATTTTTTAAAGCTTCTTTTACATCTTTAAATGTGTACTTAGATTCTTCAACCTCTGTCTTAATGGGCGTATCTTTAATATCAATTATAGGTTGCTCTATAACTTTAGGTTTAGTATCTTCATTAAGATACTCATCTAATACACCAAAACTTTTTGGACCTTGCATCATTATTCCACTCTGCGCTTTAGGTAATTCCTCTACTATATATCCGCCATCTACATATTGTTGTATTTCTTCATCTGTTAATTCTAATTCTATTGATCCTCCTTTTTTTAATTTATGTTTTAAAGGAGAGTAATAACTTGTTTCAAAAGAACTAGGTTTTTTTTCACCCATTTTATATTGGATAAGTTCTTCCGTAGCTTTATCATATTCAGACTCTAACCATTTTTTAGCATCGTCAGCAGATTTAAATTTTTTCTTATAAACTTCTTCTACAAACTCTTTGCTTTTAGATGTTTCAAGTAAGTCTAAAGATTCTTTAAGCTCATTTGTTTTGTTATATGTAGAAGTAAGATCTTTTGCTTTAACAACTTTTACAGGTTGTAAAGATTTTTGACCTAAATCTCCTATAATAACAGAATGATTTGAATTACCATACACCCCGTCTATAATATTACCTGATTTATATATATCACTACTTTTCATATTTGCCATATCCTTAGCTTTAATAATAGGCATATCTTTATATCTTTCAAATAAAGTAGCTGCATCTCCTTCATAATCAAAAGGATATCTAGATTCTACAGCATATGAACCATAATAAGGATCTATAGGATTTTCTGAATTTATAGATCCTTTATAAGTATAGATTGCTTGTTTATCACGAGGTATGTCACCTAGACCTCCTTTATTTTTATCAGTATAAACTTTTCTTTGAGTTGTACCCATTTTAAAAGCATCAGTTATATCATCTCCAGCTTCAAACTCTGGTCGATAAACCATTCTTGTTACCGTGTTCTTTCTTTTTATACCTTGTCTTGTAGCTAAATCTAATAATTTAGGATTTTCTACTAATGTTTTTGTAGGTATAGTTTCAGATATTAAACCACTACTTTTTAAATTTTCAATTAATTCTACTGTACTATTTGCAGTTGTAGTTTGATTTGGCATAACTGATTTAAATGAACCAACTCCTGGATTAGGGGCAATATTTGGTTGAGTATAATTATAAATTGGATGTTCAGTTAAAACATTTGGATTATGTAAAGGGTAGTTATGTCCTGTAACTGCGTTTACTTGATCTTCTATATATTTATAAGCATCCTTACCTCTAGTAGAACTACCTGGAAAAGGAATACCAGTACCTTGATAAATTTCATCTGCTAGATTTTTGGGTACACCTTTTATTGTAGTACTTCTACTAGGATAAAACAAACCTCTAAAACCTTCAGGAATTATATATTCATTTTCATTAAGATTTCCTTTTTTACCTGTATTAAATAAAGTTGTAGAAGGTTCAGATTCTTTAAAAGCTACAAATTGTTTATTATTCTTAACCCCCTTATTCCAAAAAGGAATTTTAACTTCTGTTAATATTTGATCTTGTGAATTTAAAAGACCAGAACCCTCACCTCTTACACCTGATCCATATTGAATAGCTTCTCCTAAATCTTTAGTAACTATTTTTCCACCATCTAATATTTCATCATACTGAGCTGAACGAACTGGATCTGTAAATAAAGATTGTCTAGAAACATCATCAACAGCAGATTCCATTCTATAACCTCTTGTAGGATATACTAGATCATCTACAAAGTTTAATCCAGGTTTTATAGCACTTCTTCCTAACTTAATTCCTTGACTAAATATAGGAGCTGCAGTTATAGCATCTAATAAAACTTGTCCGTCAGCATCGTAATTTACATAATTATTAGCATCTCCAAATAAATAATTAGCTCCTGTCATAGCAGCTTCCCAAGGAACTTCGGCTAGTTGTGTAGCATTATCTATAATATCTGATCCAAACTTTAAAGGATCAGTTACTATTCTTTCTCCTGTTCTTATTACAGAGTTTACACCTGTTATTTCCCCAGCTGTATTTATAAGATCTGATAAATGTTCTTTATTTTGTATATCTCTATTACGATTCCAAGTTGCTTCATCTACTGTTTTATTTTCAATACCTGTATCTTTACTTCTTTTTTCAGCTGCAAAATGCTGATCAGCAATAGAACTAGTTGATTTAGGTTTTGAAGGTTGTCTTACTTGACTTGCTCCAACAGGTTTTGATTTAGGTACTTCTTTTTTAATAAGACCTATGTCATTTTTACTAATTACAGGAGCTTTAAAAGTCACACATTTTTTTGCAATAGGTGACCAAACTTGACCATCTGGACAATTATTCTTAGCTCCTCCTGGAGCATAGTTTTCTAGAGCTCCTCCATTTTCTTTTATATAATAAGGTCTTGCTTTTGATAGATATACTTCAGGAGTATGATTAGGAGCAGCTACATTTTTACCATATAAATGAGGAAATACTTCTGCCAAAGATTTACCATCTCTAATAACATTTCCTAAATATTTTCTAGTTCCTTGTCTTCCTAAAAAATTATCTAAAATAATAAGATCCTCATTAGAGAACCTTTTATTAAAATCTTTTATTTGAGGAGCGTATTCTTTCTTAAGATCTTTTGCATCTTTTATAAGAGAATTACCAGCTATACCTTTGTTTAATCTTATATCAAATACTTTATTTTGCGCGTCAATATCTTTAGCAAACTCATCTCTTGTTCCAGAATAAATATCGGATACACCTTTTTCACTAAATAATTGACCGTAAAGACCTGTTGCTGATGAGTTAGGATTTTTCATTAAATTTCCATCTGCACTTTCAACATGAGCAATTCCTTTTTTTAAACCTTCTAGATTAAATAGAAACTCATTTTCTTCTTTTTCTTTTATTTCTCTTTTTACTTTTTCCCACCATGTTTCCCCTCCCTCTTGAGCTTTAGGAAGCTCTTCTACTATATATCCACCCTTTTTATACTCTTCAATTTCTTCAGGAGTAAGTTCAGTTTCTATAAAAGCTGGAGATACATCTTTATAATGTTCTGCAAAATATTGTGCATCTTCAGGTCTATCAAATCTTATTGCTTCATTAGACTCTGGACCAAAATCTCCAAGAACTAATTTACCATTTACATCTTGTATCTGTGGTACGGCATAGTTATCCATACTTGCCATATAATGACTACCCATGTTGCCGTCACCAAAGTCATAAAGATGATCAGGTAAAGTAATCATTCTTTGTGCTGCAGGATTACCAAACTCATTTGCATATGCTAGTCGTGCTTTCATCATTGCATTCATAGCATCTTTATCTTGAGGATATTCATCTACATAAGTAGATCCTGGAAATTGATATTCCTGATTAGGATACATCATTTGTTTTTGACCTGTTGATCCTATACCAAGAACAGGATAAGGTACTCCTTTCATAGTAATGTCACTACTAGGTATCCTAGTGGGCTGTCCAGGAAATTTCCACTGACCTTCAGGATCTTTAATAATATCTTTAGGTTTAGCAAGATCTTTTCTTTGACTTAACTTATTTGAAATTTCACTTAAAAGTTTTCTATTGTAACCCATTACCTTGGAGAATATTGATTTTTAGTATTTATAAATTTTAAAATCATATTAGTATTTCTAGAATTTTGTTTAGACAAGTTAATAAAATTTAAGTAATGTCTAAACTTTTTTCTTTGTAATTGATTCTTATTATAGTTTAAGTTAGCTTGATTAAGATTTTTAATATAACCATTAGCCTCTGTATTCCAGATTTGTTCTTGACTATATGTTCCTAATAAAGTTGTGGTGCCTGGAATAAGCGGATCTAATGGAGGATATGTAGAGTTTTGTGGAAATTCTCCACGATCTTTAGTTATATCCCAGAACTGGTTTATTCTATATTTGTTTTCTTCTTTTGAAAATAATATGTCTACTGAATTAGGATTTACAATAGGATATGTTAAACTAAGTGGAACATTATTTTTAGGATATGCA
>Ga0208161_1001154_pt1 | contig 14321 bp, 29 predicted proteins | sample CB_VirMetaG_3_FD_184538 | JGI IMG/M metagenome (GOLD analysis project Ga0208161, IMG submission 184538) | Freshwater to marine saline gradient viral communities from Chesapeake Bay - CB_1508_1S Viral MetaG (SPAdes) (version 4) | ecosystem: Environmental > Aquatic > Marine > Coastal | place: USA...
AAACCTACGGTTTTCTTTTCTCCTAATTTTTTTAGTAAAAACTTTTGTACTTACTCCTGTAAATCTTCTAATGAATCCTCTCCAATCAAATTTAGGTTTTACTATTTCTTCTATAATAATAACACCTTCAATTTCATGTGGAACAGTACCTCTTTTCTTTAAAGTTTGTTCTTTAGCATCAGATAAAATCTTTTGTACTTGTTTTTCAATTAGCTTTTTCTCTGCTTCAGGTAAGTCTTCAAACTCTTCCCAAGTACTATGATCAGGAATATTACCAGATTCTATATTATCTAATAATTGATCCATAGGTTCATTACCACAAGTTCCGTTTTGCTTTTTATCTTCTTGTAGTTGTTTTAACTTATCATAGTAATATCTACTACCTGCACGTCTATCAAGATTTAAATCAGAATAATCATTTATATCAATACCGCCTTCAGGTAACCAATCTTTATTTATATATTGATTGATTTCCATATCCATTGCAACATTAGCAAGTCTCTTATCTTGAAACATACTAAATGTTGTTAAATGATTATATGCTATATGCAATAGCTCATGTTTTAATAAGCCAAGTTTATGATCATCAGATAAACTTTCCCAAAATTCAGGATTAATTGCAAGCTGATAATTAATATGATTTTTGCTAACACCTGCAGTAGGAAGTTTATTACTCCATAATTTATTAAGCATAATAAGAAAGAAACCATAGAAAGGCTCTTTCAACATTAGCTCTTTACTAATTTTACTAAGACTTTGTTGTTTGTCCATTTTCTTTTAAATTTATGTTGATTTCAAAACTATCTGTTGGGTACCCAATTTGTTCCAACATTCTAGTCATATCTCTAACAAAATATTCCATAAATAACTCAATTGAAGTTTTAGAACCTTTGTTTGCTGTTATCAAACTCAAAGTTGTCGGACTTGTTAAAGTTCTATCAGGAATAATTTTGATTAGTTTTTTGTAAATAGGTAAGCAGTGCTCTTGCCAGTACTCAACTTTATGAGCTGCATACTTATACATTACTAGGATTTCTCCTACATAATCATCAAACTTTACATTCTTTAGACTTTCAAATGCTATAATATGATTATCAGCATCTGAAGATTTAAGCATGTTAATCAGATTTCTTGTTTCTTCTTTATCAAAACTCATCAGTCTTCAATTTTTAATGTTCTAATCATCCATTCTGTAGGTGTATTTATATTATCCACCCACTCTTTTGCAGTAGGAATATACCCATTGCAATCCTCTTTTACATGTTGTTCTGCAACATATCTAGTATATACAGTTTTACCATCTGAGTTGACAAAAGACATTCCAAATGTCTTTTCACATTCAAATATACCTTCACTATGATGTCTAAACATTCTGTGTTTACTATGACCAATCCATTTTTTAGTTTCATCAAACCAATTGTGAATTGCAATGTAATCACTCCATTCTCCACCCCATCTTTTTATTGAAGATTTACAGTGTTCTAAAGGATGGGCCATTACTCTACAATTTTAGTTAATAAATTACCATCATGGAAGAAATGTTGAGTATTTGTAATTCTTACAGAATTATTGATTATATATTTACCTGAAGGAACAAGAAAACAAAAGCTTCCAAAACCACCTTCATCATTCCACCAATCTTCTATTTCATTAAGGATATCATATGCAAAGTCTTCAACTAAACTATAATCACTCTGAACAATATTTTTTAGATTAGCATCACCACTCCAGTTATCAATATAGTCATCTACTTCTTCTGGAGTTTCACATTTTTTTTTAGTAAAACCAATCCATTCTATAGCACCGGAGTCTCCTCCACCATCATAATTTACTTTAATACCAGTAATACCAATATCAGCCAACCTAAATAGGAGGCTTGTTAATTCTACTTCTGTCATAATTATTTGAATTTGTAAAATTTACCTAATATGTTTCCATTTAGGTATTCTTCTTTTTCTAGAACTCCTCTTATAAACTGATACTTGGTTTCATAATATGTTAATTCAATTTGAGAAAAACATATTTTAACCATATATCTTTTAATAGGAACACCTGCCTTGTGGGCATCTTGCAAAACTTTATTGCTACTATAATAATTTTGATAATTAGGTTTTACTACAATAGAATATTTTTTCTTTCTATTATCTGTTACTTCAGCTAAAGCTTTTTTACCAAAACTTTTTTTTCTTTTAGAATAAAAGTTTTTCTTACCAATATATCTAACAGATTTACCATCAATAATAGCATCTATTTCATATATAAATCCAACAGCACCTTCAGGTATATCCTTATCTGTAAACACTGTACCTTCATATAACCAACTCATATTTTTTCTTTTAAAATAGGAAATAGAGTTTCTTTAACTTTATCTATACCATATTTTTTTACAGAATCTGATAAGTCTTTTTCCATATCAAGTACAATATAAGGAAAGCCATATTTTTCTTCATATCTTTTAGCAGACATTATACCAGGCTCATCATTATCAAATAATACAAATACTTTCTTATATCTTTTAATTAAAGGTTCTAAAAAGTTATCAGGAATTATTGTATTTTCACTGTCTGGTGCAATAGCTTCAGCATCTTGTACATTCAGTTTTCTAAAAGTCATAAGATCTTTTAATGAAGATGTAATTACTAGATAAGGTTTATCGTAGTTTAATTGATCTTTACCTTGTATATAATTTGTAACTTTTATAAACTTTTTCTTAATTACTTTTGGCTGATAGATTTTATATAGTGTACCATCTTCTCTAAAATAACCATACAGATAATTTCTTTCTGTTTTTATAAGACTGTTAGGATCATCTTCTTTAGCCATGCTATAAAATTTTAGAGGGTGTACATTATAATATTCTAGTATTTTAGAACTTATAAAATATTCACTCCAATATTTTTGATCTAAGTTGTTCCAATGTCTTATTTCATAATCATTAACTCTATATTTACTTTGAGGAGTAAATTCTTCTATAGAGTAATTATTATCAGTTATATATTTTGTGTAATCATCTAAGATTTTTAATACCGCAGTTTGTCTATTTGGTAGATTTAATAAATCTTTAACAAGACTTATGCGATCACCACCATTACCTGAAGAAAAATCTTTATATCTATATTGATTGTTATCATCTAAATAAAGAAACATAGAAGGTATTTTGTCTTTAGGACTAAAGATGGATTTCATTTTAATATTTTGTCCTGATAATTTTTCAGATAACTTTAAATAATATTCAAAAACCCAACCTTCTGGTACACTGTCTAAATCATAAATTATATTTTTAGTAGAAATCATAACACAAAATATTAAGGGGAACTTTTACATTCCCCTTAGTTAATAAATAAAATTAATCTAATGAAAAGTCTGTAGAAGATCCTTTTTTCTTAGGAAGAGCAAACTCATCATCATCTCCAAAACTTTTTACTTCAGTAACTTCTAGCTTTTTAAGATGTTTAGGTTCACTGTATGCAATAACTCTATCAGATTCATTTGCTAGTGCATATTTACCATTTTCTGCTTTAGGTAACCACATATCATAGTTAATATATCCAGACTTATTCATATATTCTTTACCTGCAATACAAAATTCAAGATATTTATCTTTAAAAGGTGCTGTTTTGTTAAATTCATTAATGAAATCTTCAATAGTTTCATGCATTCTGTCTTGTGCAATAAACCACTCTGTCAAACCTAATGTTTTGCAAAAGTTTTGTAAAAACATCATAATAGATTTATCTCTTTGAATTTTAATACCAGACTTGGTTTCTCCATCTGCATATGCATATTGACTTGCTTTTACTCTACCAATTTGACCTTTATAGTTACCAGCTTCAGGATTATCTTTATCAATTGCAAAACCTTCAAAACCTTCAATTGGTTTAGTTTCTACATGTATTATTAAATGTTTTGCATTTTCAATAAACCTAAAATCTTCTAACTCTATACTATTAATTTTTAATGTATGATTACCAGGATTAATAGTTTTTGGTAGGTTATTGCCACCACCTCCAAGGTCTGTTGTACTTAACGCCATATTATTTGTTTTTAAATTATTAATTATTAATAAATACTTTATTCCAATGAAATTCTAATTTATTATCATTCATTTCAGAAATTACTATTTCTTCATTACGTAAATGCTCTGGTCTTGCACCGCAAGTAACTTCATCATTAGTCTTGAAAGACAAAATAACTTTGTTACTTTTTCTGTACATATATCCAATAGCATCTGCATTTGCACAAATTAAAGATTTTATTTTACCAGTTAAATCTATATTAGCGGCCATAACCATTTCACCTTTATCATCAACCACTTTATCTTTTATATGACCTGATAGTATGATTGTAGGTGCTAAGTTATCAATAAAATCTAAAACTTGAAAGAAAGCTTGACGAATATATAAATATCCGGCACCATTTGGTAAAGTAGTTACATTATCTCCATCATAATTTTTACCCATTGGAGTTTGCCTGTAAAGCTTTATTGCAAGCGGCATTATCATTTCTTCTAATGCAGTTACAGTATCTACAGTAATGTACTTATACGGTTTACCTGCTTCTTTAATTGCTTTTCCTGCATCTAATAATTCTTGTAAATTGTTAATGGGTATCTTTAATGCTTCCACATATTCAGCACCATTTTCTAAATCAAGAATTAAATTATCGTCAAGACCAGCAAATGCAGTTGTTTTACCTGTTTTAGGTTTAGAATAAATTACAATTCTTTTTGGATTTACTCTTTCTGCTTTTACTTTTTTTGTTGGTAATACTATTCCACTCATTTTATTTTATTTATTGTACTTTCTAAAACACTACTTAAGTTAGATATCTCATGACTCAACTTTAGTAGCACACTTTTTAAATCAGATGTATTTTCAGATTCTTTTTTAGGTGCAAATTCTTCTTCAAAATCAGGAAAAATGCTCAATGAACTCTGTAATTTTGGTAAGCTATCATCTTCTTTACCTTCTTCTTCTTTTCTTTTTTCATATAGAGCGTAACTAATTTCATCACCTGATGGTGTAATAGCTAAAAGTTCATTTGCTGGAACTGTATAACTAAAATAAGGTTTACCATCACTACCCATGCTTTCTTTTTGTTCATATTCTTCAAAGAAATAAGGGTTATACTTATACTTAAACAACTGTCTATTTTCATTCATAGGTACAATATCTATGACTTTACCATTACCATCTGTAACATTATCATAGAATTCAATATAAATGTCTTCACCTTTTTTAAGTTCCCACTCAAAAAATAAAACATTTCTACCATATTTACCTTTCTGAAAAAATGCAGTTTTTATTGTAAACATAGGATCTGCTAATCCTAATTTTTTAAATGTTTCCATGTGTTGTACATAGAAATTCTTCTCTTTTTCTTTTCTAATACTATTTGTACTCATATTATGTTACTTTTATTTTTTGTTTTACAGCTTGTGGAGGAGTATCTATTTCCACTATTCTCATAACTTGTCTATCTAGCTTAAAGAAACTAATTCTGGTCATACCATTACGTGATTTTAAGAAATGAAATACTAATATATCTGGATCTTCAATAATAAATTTTTCTGGACCATATTGTCTTATCTTTCTTATAGAAGGTTTATTTATACCCATTACTATATCTGCATGTTGCAGTAAAGCATCTGAACCATAAATATCAGAATCTAAAACATAGTTTCCATATGAACCTTCTTCTTGTCTTTTTGGGTCATCAATGTTTCTATTTAACTGACTTAAAACAATAAATGCAACAGGATACTTCTTTTTCATCATTGTCAATGCTTCTCCTAATGCTCCTAGCATTTCAAACTTATCTCTTTGACCTTTAGCTACTCTAAATAAAGCTGAGTGATCAATACCTACTAATAAATTAGTATATGTGCCATCTTCCTTTTTATGTCTTTCCATTTCATAATGTATAGTAGCACACATCTCATCTACAGTACAAGCATCATAAACTACATTTACAATGTCTTTATCTGCTGTAGAGTAATAATATTGCAAACATTTTTCATAGATAGATTTATCAATTAGATTTCCACCTTTACTCATTAAAGTATTATAATCAGCTCCAGTTTGTAAACTAAATTTTCTTATACCACTTGTTTCATCAACCATTTCCATTTGAAACTTTAGAATTCTAAAATTTTCATTTGGATTCATATCTATAATATCAGAAATAAGCTGCTCCATAAATAAAGTCTTACCAGTACCAGGTCTTGCACCTACTACGGTAATTGTTCTCCATTCTAATCCATCACAAAAAGCATCATTAAACTTAGGCCAAGCACTTATTAATGATGGTAAAGTGCCTTGCCTACGTGATTTCATTTTAATTATAGCTTTTTCTAAAGCTTGTCTTTCACTAATTGGTAACAAAGCTCTTGCACCATTAAATAATTCTGCCATACTTATACTATTAGTTCTTTAAAATAATCTATTTCATCATCAGGATTTGACTGTATATACTCACAATAATTAGCAAGTTCAGATTCAAAAGATTTATCAAGATTTTGTTTTCTTAAGAAATATTGAGAGTTTCTCATATAAGCATATTGCCTACCCTCATATTCTGTAACATATCTATCTGTTGCCTTATAAATTGTTTGCCAGTCATAATCAAAGTTTTCAAAGAACCATCTAAAAGCATTCTCAAGATTTTTTGCAGGAACTCTAGCATATTTACCAGAGGGTAATTTCTTATTAGGAAATATTTCTACATAACCTTTTATTTTGTCCATAAAATCTGGACCCATTAAACTTTTAGATGTTTTCTTCTTGCTCTTTTTAAAATATCCATCAATTTCCGTTATAAAGATAATGCTTTTATCTGTTAATTGCAATGTTTGGTTTAACCAATTATCTGCTTTTAATCTACTACATTCAAGTTCTTTATTCACAGATTTATCAGGAATAATTTTTTCCTTAACACAGATTAATACATAGAAGCTATTTGGAGTTAATCCGTTCTTAAATATTTTTTGATATATCTCTTTCATATCACCATATTATTTTTTCACCATAAACATTTCCAATTATACTATCTATTTTAAGAAACAAATCATTACTATCCCATTTAGAGCCATTGTAAACAGCAGAAGCAGGATGTTTAGCAAAAAACTTATAATTATTATCATCATTAGTTAGTGCAGACCATTCTTCAGCTTTTTTACCTAAATACCCATAAATTAATCCTGGGTTATAGTTATTTAATGTATCTAACAAATAAGCAGTAAAACTTTTCCATACATCATAATGACTACCTATTTTACCTACTTCAACTGTAAGAGCTGTATTTAGCATAAGCACACCTTGATTAGCCCATCTTTTAAGATCTACATCTACGCTAACTTCATGACCATTATAGACAGTTCTATTTATTTCCTGTAGTATAAATTTTAGACTGGGTTGTAATTTATCTGTATTACTACAACTAAAAGATATACCATCTGCAACACCTAGCTTTGGGTACGGATCTTGACCTATAATTATTACTTTAAGTTTATCATAAGGACATTCTTCAAATGCTCTAAATACTTGTTTTAAAGGTGGAGTAAATCTTTTATCTTCATTAGATAACTTATATAATTTAGTTAATATCTCATCAAAATCAGAACTAAATATAAAAGATTTAAATATTCTACCCCATCCACTTGGTTCTAGTTTTTCAAACAATTTTTGTTTAATTTCGTTTATTACCATTTTTTTTCTATTTTTGTTTAAAATTAATACTATGTCAGAAGAAACTAAATCTATTACTGTTAAAGAAATGAAAGATGATGCTATACTGGATATAAAAGTAAACAAGAACTTTTATATGATGTGTAAAGCAGCAATGTTCATTATATTTAAAGAAGCTCAAGACGCTGATGAAAAGCAATCTGCAGACTTAGTTAAAGCAATAATGGAAAAGAAGTATGAAAATCTCAATGATAAACAAAGAATCTTATACACTTTAACATTATTAGTAGCAGAAATAGAAAAACAAGCTGTTGAGAATAATCTTTTCAATGAGAAAATTGTTACTGCAGAAGATATCAAAGCGTCTTCTGAAAAGTAATCATTGCAAATTCATATTAAAATTATCTCTAGCTATTGATAAACAGGATTCAATAGCTAAAACTAGTTCTTCTTTACTGCAGTCAGCAAAAGATTTACAGATCTCTCCATTTTCTGTATCATAACATAATCCAGAATGTTTTTTAACTAATGTTTTCATTTCATCAAAAGTATATCCAGATTCTTTTGCTAGTTCTCTAATACATGCATGTACTTTGGCAAGTTGAGCAAGACTGTGATTAGAATCTGTTAAATCTAAATACATCTCAACTTTTTGACCCTCTTGTAATTTTTCTATAAATAATTCATAAGCTAATTTATCTTGAGGGCTATTATATGTAAGTTTACCATTTTTTTTAATAAATTTACCTGTAAACATTATTTACAAATTATATTGTTTAACATTTTTGTAAATTCAGCAAGATGATTTTTTTTAGAAATTTCTATTGCAGGAATTTCATATGAACTTAATGTCCAATTATCATCTTTTACATCAATACTATCTGTACTATGTAGAGTTATACCTTCACAGTATTCTTTTACATAAAAAAAGTAATCATAACCATTTTGACTTTCTTCATCGGTAACAACTACTTTTTCAAAACCATGTTTTATTAAATCTTCCTCACTCATCTTTGTTTTGGTTTAATGATTTTAAAAAGTCATCTATCATGCTCTGTACTGCTGCCTCTCGTAAAACTCTACCACTTATATCTTTAACAGCAAACATCATTGCATCTCTAATTAAATCTCTATCTCTTTTACTCATCTTTGTTTTGGTTTAATAATTTTTCTGTTTCTGCGTTGACCTGATCTTCTGACCAATCAGGGTATTTAATATGCAGTAATTCATGAATAATATCTTCTTCCGTAAGATTTCTATCGTAAAATATTACTGCATTTTTATTTTCAAAATTACGTTCAATACCTATAAAGTAACAATCTTCTGCTGGGCAATCACATAGAACTTGATTATTATTTAATTGTTCTAATTCAACAGTCCAATCAGTTAGTTCTAACTTCTTAAGCCATTTGTCAATCATTCTATTCTGATTTAAAGATTTCGTTGTAGTATTGTTCTGCTTCTTCATAACTATAAGAACATTGTTTACAAGCATTAATTATCTGCTCTTTCTCAATTTCTTTGGCTTGTTTAAAAAGTTCATCATACTTTTTCATAAAAGACATGATATCTAAACCAATATCTTTTTCTAATAATAATAACTTTAGCTTCTTACTAAACCATTCTACTGCTGTCTGTTTCATTCTATTCTGATTTAAAGTTTATTTTCTTCTTTAATTTCTATTAATAATTTAATAGCATCTTCATAATCACCATTCTCTATAGCAAATATTACCATGTCTATATCTTCTTCACTAGTAAAAATCATATTAATAATTTATGAAGAGTAGCATTTGCAAAGCCAGCAGGTATCTCTTTAATCTTAGGACCAATAATATTTTCTTTTATTAATATCTCTTCTATACCTTCATTTTCTGACCAAGACTTAATTAATACTTCATCTTCATTTATATTTTCATCTGGTAAATTAACTGTTGCTGTTAATATAGGCATGCCATCTTCAGAATCAATTAATTTTATTGCTGTTCTATTATTTGTGTAATAAAACTTTGTAACATTACATTTAAAATCTTTAAAATTAATTTGTTTAATATCCATTTTCTTTAAAAGTATATCTAGATTTCAACGCTTGCCCCATTTCATCAAAGTTAATAACATGCGGTACATAGGATAAATCTTTATAGTTAATATTTTCAAGAGTAAAAACTCCTTTTTCTTTAATTCTTTGTTTTCGGAACTCTAAAATAATTAAAGCAACCATATATAAATTGTCTTCATCATTACTAATCATCATATTTATTAAATTATTTTTTTGTTCTGAATCTAAATAATTAAAATAAAGTAATAACTTAATTTCTGCTAAAAACATAAATGGTTTAAAATCGTTATTCTTACTTCCATTCATATACATATACCATAAATAAGCCATACTACTATCCTTTACTTTACACATTTCATAATGTTCTTTGCAAATTTCAGTAATAAGATTTTTTGTTTTTTTGTTTTTTAAGATATTTTTCATTTAAAATATATAACGGATTTTATTCCAAGGTATAATTTGATCATGCAGTTTTGTCCATTCTTTAATATATTCTGCTTTTAAATCATGTTTATACCTAATATTAGAGCCACCATATTGAGAAATTTTTGATTCTTGTATTTCTGGTTTCCACAAAAGATTTTCACCGGGTAGATCATTATTAAGATTATACTCATGTTTATTTTTATTATGAGTTAGAAATATTACTTCAGCTTTTACTAAAGGTTTATTATCTTTTTTAACAATACCGTTAACTAATGCAAATAAATCTAAGTAATCATTTAACCATTCATCATATACTATAACAGGAGAAAAATTAATATGAACATCATATCCTGCTTCAATAAAATCATTTATTGCTGCAACTCTTTTAAAAATACTACTTGTATTAGGTTCTAATATTTCTCTAATATATTCAGGTATAAGACTAAATCTTATTCTAATCTTACCCTCTGGATCATAATTAAGAAAATCTTTATTTACATACTTAGTAGCAAATGAACCCATTGCTCTAGGATGTTCTTTAAAGAAATCAAATATTTTTTCCCATTCATGATATTTGGCATGTAGTGCAAAATCTTCATTACAACTTATATCATAAGTAATATACTTATCATGAGTTTGATTAGGTTTTTCTGTAGTATCGAAACTTGCATGAGAATTAATTTCTGATAATATATCCCAATAATTTGTTGCAACATTTAATTCTGTTGGTTTATGTCTTTTCATGTAACAATATGTACAATTGTATAGACATCCGTAGCCAAAGCTTGGACTAATATAGTCTGTGCTTCGGCCACTGGGTCTAATTAACATAGATTTTCTAGTAACTTTTTCAACCATGATTTATTTAATTCTAACAGTATTTTCATCTACTTTAATAAAATCATATCCACATTTTACACATGCTAAATCTACTGAACTATATTGTACTAAATTATCTTTTAGACAATTTGGACATAATATATCAGTAGGTGATGTAACATTTTCTATGTTGTCTAAATTAGAAGACAAACTTTCATTTAATTTCTGTATGTATAAATCTTTCATTCTACCCATATCTTAAGTGCTTTAGTTAATAAATCAGCTGCAGCCTTGTCACTTCTTAAATCATTAATCTCTGCATAATTTTTTAGTTTATTGTAAACATTTAAATGAAGATTTACTGTGACGCTTGTCTTTTTCTTTAAGATCCGTGACATAGATACTTGTTCTTTAGTTGGAAATTCAAACGGATACTTAATTAAATACTCATTAACATTTGCAATAAAAGAAATATCATCTATACTTATAAAAAACGGAGCTTGCCATTTTGCCTGTGTAATAGTATTTCTATTTAAATCTAAAAAATTACTAATTGTTTCTTCAGTAAGTTTGAATTTAAAATAAAGTAAACTAATTAAATAGTTCCTTTTATCTATATCTTCTCTTAATCTTTTTTTTGATTTTTTAGAAATCTTTTTCAAGTGGTTTTTACATTCTATAATAATTTCAGCTCTTGTATAATCCATAATTTTATATAAAAAAAGGAAAAACTAACCCTTTTAAAATTGCAATAAAAGGTCCTACAATTAACGTACTAATAAAATCGTGTGTTTGTGCATACAAGTAATAAAAATATATTGTATAAAAAGAGGATCCAATTAGGTATATAGATGTTATTAAACCTAATATGTTTATTAGTTTTTCCATTGTTAAATAATTTAAATTTATTCTAATGAACTTAAGTTACTGTTTTCAGATGAAGCTTCTGTTTCACTTATAAGTCTACTTAGTTCATCAGCACTTGTTGATGTGATTATTGGTAAAAATCTTTCTGCTGCATAGCATTCATAAGGAAAACATTTTTTACTTAAAAAAATCTCTTCAAGTTCATATCCAAATGCATCTTGTACGTTTAATGATACAATTCTTTTAACTGTATACACTACACCTTCTTCTACCCATTCTTCAAGAGGTATTTTATCAGGTTTATTAGACGCGTCTATGCAAATTACTTTCATAAGGTTCTATAGCGCAAGTTATGTCTACCAATTCATGGAATGTGTTTATCAGGGTAAATATCTCATCAAATGTACCAGATGCAATCTGGCACTCACCTTTATTATGTGCTATCAAAGCACATTGTTCAGCTTGAATGAGAGTATGCCCACAAAACTTAATTAGACAAGCAACTACATAATCAAAAGTATTGTTGTCGTCATTATACAAAATTGCCTTATGTGTTATAATACTGTCCATATAACTAATATAATGATTTATAAGCTAACTTGGAAGTCTTTCCAAACAATTTTCTCTTGGTCAAATTCAGATAAAGCTTCTTTAACCCATTTTTCATCTATAGTATCCATATAACATAGTATGTGTACTATAGCTTTATCATCTGGATTAAGTCTAAGTAATCTACCAATTCTTTGACTAGATTTTCTTTCATTACCATATGCATGCATAATAATACCTTGTTTAAGTTCAGGTATATTTACACCTTCGCTTAGTTGTAGTACTGTAGATAACTTTGTAATATTACCAATCTTAAATTCTTCTAAATTTGTATCAGAATCAGGGTTATTACTATGATAACTATGGCTGCACAATCTATCCGCTTGTGCTTGAGTATTTGCAAATATTATACACTTAGTTTTAATACTTTCTAATAAGAGTTTAGTATATAGTTCTTTGCTTGGATATTCCATCATTGCTTTCATTCTCATTACACGCAACATATGAATATTTCCTGTACTTACATCAATTCTTCTAGACCAGTACAAATAGTTCTTTTCTTCAGAAGTATAGTAACTTTTATTTTTAAAGTTCACTAAATAATTATTTTCTGAAGATAAATTTATCTCATGGACTATAATTTGATAGTCATTAAGTATTTTACTTTGTACTGCATCATCAGCTTTGAATGTATATACAATTGGACAGAATTCATTTACTAGTTTACCTTTTTCAGACCACGTTCTTTTAGGCGGTGTACCGGTTAGACCAAGTATTTTACCCTTATAGAGTTGTAAAAATCCTCTGTGGCTATCCAAAAGACTATGGCACTCATCTAGATAGACGGCATCATAATTATTAGGATCATGCTTATTTAAGCTTAAGTAAGTAGTAAATACCATTCTACCTAATAAATTTTCTTTATTAAATTTTACGGCATCATCTTTCCAGGACTGGAAGATAGATTTTTTAGGAGCAACAACAAGACATTTCATCAAAGGTGTAGTATTTCTTTCTATATGGTTTAAACCAACTAATGTTTTACCTACACCTGTACCTAGAATTATAGCACATCTTTGTTTTCCATCAGTTGCTGCTAAGGCTTCTAATTGAACTTTATCTTTTGTCATAATAATTTATTTTAACCATTTCATAGTTCTAGCATCTGCTGGATTTGCATGAATCCAATCATGACAGTTTCTACAAACTGCTAACCAGGTGCTTTGAACTAAATAAAATGCTTCTCTATTACTACCAGCATATGTATGATGCACATCAGTTGCACCATTAGCACAACCATTTACTTTTATCATACATAGCGGATTTTCAGTTAAATATCTTTCTCTTAGTTTAAGATATTCTTGATCTTTCTTTTTTCTTTTAGAAGAAACCCGAGGGATTTCAGATTGTTTTGGTTTCTGTGGCTTATCTAAATTGCTTTTGTGGCAACTCCAGCAATATTTACAGTATCTGAAACCCTCATGGTTCTTCCAAATTAATGATGGTTTATGGCACACATCACATTCTTTCAATTTAGGTTTAATCATCGTCTGGTGGTTTTGGTACACCTTTAGAAATATAATACCTAATTAAGTCTAGCTTTTCAAGTTTATTTCTAGGTCTTTTTCTCTTGGTTAACGGATCTATAACCCACCAATAGTTTTCATCTCTCAAATCAGACCAATCTTGTAAATCAAAGTTTTTAGTAAGAGTAAAAAATTCTTTATCAATCTCTGACATTCTATCAAAATTGTCCATTACTTAAGTCTTGGCAATTGATTTGGATCTCTAGTTAAACTTAAAAAGTTTTTAGGTAATACACCTTCTTCTATAAAGATAGTAATTATTTGGTCTTTATCAATGTTTAAATCTTTAAAATTTAAAGTATTTTTAAAATTGATATCAACTTCAGAAT
>Ga0208161_1001156_pt1 | contig 14319 bp, 25 predicted proteins | sample CB_VirMetaG_3_FD_184538 | JGI IMG/M metagenome (GOLD analysis project Ga0208161, IMG submission 184538) | Freshwater to marine saline gradient viral communities from Chesapeake Bay - CB_1508_1S Viral MetaG (SPAdes) (version 4) | ecosystem: Environmental > Aquatic > Marine > Coastal | place: USA...
TGATCCTCGGCAAGATGAAGGCCGACACAGAAAAGGCTGATGCCGATTCTGCAAGGGCAACCAAGGCCGCTGACGCCGCCGCCGCACGAGTTGGCAATGATCCATTCGCTAAGATGACTCGCCGGATTTTCGTGCTGTCGATGGTCGGCTTAGGCGCATGGGCCATGATGGGCGGACTTACAGGCTTAGACATCTATGTGCCGGTTGAGCGCACCACAGGATTCAGCTTCATGGGGCTGTGGGATAATGTGAAAACCCAGACCGAGTACATTAAGCTGGAAAACGCACTTGTGCATTTTGAGTGGCTGAAAATTTCGATCCTCGCAGCCGGATCATTTTATTTAGGAAAATCATAATGGCTATGAAACCAAAGAAAACCAACAAGAAGTCTGGCGGCATTCCGTGTGCTGGCTGCCCGAATCCTGAACGCTGCATGAAGATGGGCGTTTGCATGAAAAAGGCTGCTTACAAGTAATGCCTGTTCACAAAGTCAAAGGCGGCTACAAATGGGGCAAGTCTGGCAAGGTTTATAAAACCAAAGCTGCGGCTGAACGTCAGGGTCGTGCCATTTACGCTGCTGGGTACAAGAAAAAGAAATGAGGCTGTGGCTGCTAACTGTCGTTTTGATGGTTAGCGGCTGCGCCGAACTTCGCACCTTGACCATGACCGAAGATGAACTGCGCTTATACGGCAACTGGGAACTCAAAGAATGTTTGAACCCGACCGTTGTGTGTATTCAGCCGTAGAGGTTGGTCAGCTTCAGGTTGGCGAGCAGTTCCGGCTCGACGGCAGAACCTTTGTGGTCAAAACCAACGACGGCCAGCGGTATCTGGTTGTAGATGAAGTGGGCCGCACCAACACCGTCCACCTTGACGCGGAGACGCTGGTGCAGCCCAAGGATTAAACCCCTGCGACAATCGCTGCAACAATAATCACCACGACCATTGCGATAATCATTGCGCTGGCAATCATTCCATCGCCCCTGTCGTTGGCTGAAACGATCGGTGGCTCTGGCCTTAATGCTTCCTTCTTCTCACGGCCCCTCACAGGCGTTTTAAGGGCTTTTGCGAGCGTCCAGCCCCTACTGAGCCTGTTGTACACAACACCGGGGTCTAAGCCCGCCTCACGCGCCTTGTCGGCTATGGTTTCTTTTTTCATTTGAAAACTCCTGTTCCTGCGGTTTCATAAAGGGCGTATGCGATCAGGAACCACATCGCTACCCCCGAAAGAATCACTACGAACTCAATGAATCGTCCCATGATGGTATGTCCTTGCGTCTTGATTTATCTGACCGGCTAAATTTACCCGGCTCCCATTTACTCCAAGGAGAAGCCTTCGCGGCCCTTCTGGCAGCTTGTGTGTGGTTCATCAGCGGGGTACTCAGGATTTCATCCAGCGGCCATTTGCGGTTGTAGTGCCTGTCTGCGATCTGGCAGGCAGTCAGTCCGTGTGGATTCCGCTCCTCATCTGCCGCCAGTTCGATAATCCATTTTGCGATTCGACTGTATGTCGCCATTACATTCCCTCCAGTTTCTGCTTGCCCTCCTCCAGACAGCGCAGGATTTCGCTTTTGTTCATGCCATGCGTTTCGATCAAAATGTACTGAGCGTCCTGCGCCAGTAGATCAATCTCATGGCAGTCCGGTTTGTCGGTGCTTCTGGAAAGTTCCATGATCTTCATTGCCATTGCCTGTGCTTTCATAAGTACGTCAAAAGGGTGGTGGTTCATCGTTATCCTCCGCTCTCAATGCTTCCCTCATGTAGGTTTTCTGTGCTGTCGAAAGGAACGACCAGATTTGCTCTTGTTCCATTTGATTCAGCTCAAGCCAGATTTCTTTAATGCCAAACTGATCTTCCGTTTCGCAGTAAGAAATCAAATCAAACAGGGCCAACTGAAGTCTTAGCTTGGGAGATTGGCTTAGTTTTGACATTGATCTGCCCCCTCAGAAATTTAATCGTGTAGTTGATGTGTTCAAGTTCCTGTTTCCATTCCTCGCGTTTTGTGTGTTCTAGCCTGTCCTCAACATACGCCCTGCGGCGCTTGGCGTTGGTTAACGCCTCCGAAATCAATCTCATGTGAAATGGCCCGTTTTGCCACCCGGTGGGCCAAGCCGGTCGCAAGGAGTGGCTAGAAAGCAATCTCGTCGTCAAACTCAGGCGTGCCTTGCGGCTCTTCCTGTGAATAATCTTGATTCATCGACTTCAACTCACGCGATTCAAGGATCGTGTTTCGCATCCATTCTGGAAGGCTTGCGAAGATTTCTGCGTCGTAGCCTTGGTCGCCAAGTTCAAACAGCACGCTCGGATTTACTTGCTGCGGAACCTGAAAGCCCTTCGGTACTGACGCAACACTCTTGACGTTGGCGTAAGTGCGATCCTTCGGTTTGTTGTGTACTACGTTGACCATGCAAGGCTTACCAAGGATGTTTTTGAGATCAAACCCAGCCAACTCTTCCTCGGTAAAGGGACGGCCACGCCAGCCCTCAAGGTCGCGGCGTAGGCTTGCCAACTCACCAAGGGAGGCGGTGTAACGCTGGCTCACCACAAAAGGGCGACCATCGGCCATAGGCTCGGTTGGAAGCTCCCATGCGATTTGAACCTTTGGCTGCCACTTGTCGTACTTGGCTGAATACTGATGGCCAAGCTCAACAAGGCTGTAGCAGATGGCGATATGGTTTCCGGCTGGTGCGATTTGGAAGTCGCCGGATGACTTTCCAGTTTCCTGAACTACTAAAGACATAATTACCTTCCTTTTGTCTAAAAGGGACATTTAGCTGCGTTACCACGTTGAGCAGGAAGACTTGCAGCGTCTAGTCGACCCACCAAATTATTGATCTCCGCTTCGATGCGGTTTTTCTCTTCGTTTAGCCTGTGGAATGCCATGTCAATATCGTGCAGGCAAATACTCACGCGATATTCCCAATCGGTCATGGCGCGTTCCACTTCATATTCAAATCGGTTTTGATTGTTCATTTTACCACCCCTCGTATATTTGCTCTAAAACCTCAAAGTATTCTTCTTCGGTTATTGCGTACTCTTTCAAGGCAAAGGCATCGGCCAGCCCGACCATCAAATCCATCACTTCTGACATCGTGTTGTTGGTATAAACATCGTCGTAGAAGCGCTGCTGGTTATCAGTAAGGCTCATAGCAGCCCTCCGCTTCCATCGCTTCGGACTTCATGTAGTCCCGCATTCTGTTGCCTGCTGCGCGGATGATCATGCGCCCCAGCTCGGCGGCCTTCTCGGTGTCGTCAGCAAAAGCGATCAGGCCAGCAGCCTTGTGCCAGTCGATGCCTACGAGGCTGTTCAGCACTACGTCCTCGATGTCGTCTTTGTCGAAGCCCTCGTTCATGTACAACTCGACCCATTCGTTGTCGGTCAGGTCGCATTGGAAATCGTAAGGGCCGTCGTTATCGCCAAATTCTTGTAAATCCATGTCGTACTCCTTGCGGGAAGGGTCGGGGCCAGCCCCCAACCGTAGGTGCGACTGTAAAGGCTTCTTTACTGTTGTCAAGTCCCCTTGACGCGACAGTATTCGTCGTTAGAATGGCGGCCATGAAAAAATCCGACCTTTTGGCCCACTTTGGCGGATCTCGCCAGATTGCCGATTTATTGGGCATCACCATTCAGGCCGTCCACCAATGGCCCGAAAACCTGCCTGTTCACAAAATCGACCAGATTGTGGGCGCTGCCTATCGACAGAACCGATTGCAGGATCTGCCGCCCATCGTGATAGACTGAAACCTCATTTGAGAACCTCCTCGGTGGCTTGATGGCCTCCAGCCACCCCTCCAGTGGCAAACCTTGTCCCGCTTCGGCGGGATTTTTTTTTGACCCCCTTGACACTTCGATAAAGCCACCTTAACGTCGGGCCTCCTTTCGCAAGGAGATCACATGACAAACAAAATCGACCTGCTGCTGGCGCAGTTGAAAAAAGTCCAGCCCAAGGGGGATCGCAAGTGGATGGCTTGCTGCCCCGCACACGACGACAAAAGCCCCTCGCTGGCGATTCGCGAAGAACCCGATGGTCGCATCCTCCTCAAGTGTTTCGCAGGCTGTGGGGCCGCTGACGTGGTTCAGGCGGCAGGTTTGACGCTCTCGGATCTTTTCCCGGACGGCAACAAGCACGAAATGCGCCCATTTGCTTTCGCACAGGTAGAGCGCCGCCAGCGGGAACAGGAGGCCGACAGGCTGCAAAAAGAACGTCTGATCTTGGCCATTACCGAGGCAGACCGGAAGGCCGGGAAGCGGCTTTCACAAAAGGATCTTGACCGCGAGCTGCAGGCGTTTAGGACGTTGCGGGCAGCGGGCATTGATGTATGATGACCTCACGCGCTGTGATGGGCGCAAAGAGGTTGAGAGGCAGTCTTCATTGGGCTGGTCTTCTCGACCGTTTCTACCCACTCTTGGGTTGCTCGACCTCCGGAACCATCACCGGGAAGGCCAGCACCAATGGAGATTGACGTTGCACTATTACCAATTCAACATCGGTGATTACCGCAAGGACACCGTTCACCTTTCCCGGCTTGAGCATTCCATTTACCGCGATCTGATCGACTGGTACTACCTCGACGAGGCTCCGATACCGCTCGAAATCCAGCCCGTTTCCCGACGGCTAAGGCTGACTTCTGACGAGGAACGTGCCGCTTTAGAGGCGGTGCTAAACGACTTTTTCGAGCCTACAGACGAAGGCTGGCGGCACGCCAGAATCGACGAAGATATCAAGAATTATCAGGGAAAATGCGAAACGAATCGTGCAATTGCGCTGCAAAGAGAAGCACGAAAACGCACGAAGCGTGCAGAAGATAGCACGAGTCGTGCACGCGACGTGACCAAACGTGAACCTAACCATAAACCAATAACCAATAACCAAGAACCAAGTAATACGCTGCAGCGCCCGGAGGGCGTAGACGTTACGGTTTGGAGGGATTTTGTACAGCACAGAAAAAGGCAGCGTGCTGATGTCACCGTAACGGCACTTTGTGGAATTCAGCGAGAAGCCAAAAAGGCTGGCTGGACTTTGGAGCAGGCTCTGCGCGAATGTGTGGTTCGCGGTTGGCGTGGCTTCAAAGCTGACTGGGTAGAAAAACAAAACACCGAGGGAAAACTTAACGCGATATGAACATCATCCACGATATCGACCTGCTGGAATTTATGGCCCGCCAGCAGAGCCAAAGTATCCGGCCAGCATCCGACTTCTTCGATGGCGCAATGGAACGCCTGCAGCAGGGCAATGCGGTCTTTGGCGACCAGCTGCCTTGGAGTAAGACCGCCGATAGGTTTCGCTTTCGACCCAAGGAGGTGACCATCTGGGCTGGCGTTAACGGTAACGGGAAAAGCCTCGTCATGGGCCAAGCGGCCCTCTGGATGGCTGCCGCCAAAAAGAAAGTCCTGATCGCCTCGATGGAAATGCCCGGTGAGGCTACGGTCGCGAGAATGCTCCGGCAGGGCTGTGGCGTACCACTTCCCTCAAGGGACTGCGCCGAGGCGCTGATAAAGTACACCGACCAGCGCATCTGGATCTACGACCAAGTTGGCTCGGTCAAGCCTGAACAGATCATCGCCATGATCCATTGGGCTGCCGAGGAACTTGCCATCGACCACGTGATGATCGACTCGCTGGTCAAGTGTGGCGTGACTAACGAAAACGAACCGCAGAAGCAATTTGTGGACGCTTTGGCGTGGGCTGCAAAGGAACACAAAATCCACATCCACCTCGTCCACCACATCCGAAAGGCTGCGGACGAGCGGATCATCCCGGACAAGTTTGCGGTCAAGGGCGCTGGCGAAATTGTCGACCTTGCGGATAACCTCCTGATCGTCGCGAGGAATCAGGTGAAGGAGGCCAAGATCCGAAACCTGCAGGAGGTGGATGTAAGCGAGCCTGATGGCTACATCCGAGTTGCCAAGCAACGACACGGCGAGTGGGAGGGGCTGTTCCAGTTTTGGTTTGACGTCAAATCACATCAGTGGATTCCAGAGTACGGTCGCCCTGCCATGCCGTACCCACCGCCTGACGAGAATGGGAGGCTGCCCAGCCTTCATGCCGGGGTGAGCTTTTGAGCCGTCAATCGAACCGAGATCGCTGGCCTGAGCTGGCCGTTGCGATAGACCAGATGCGAGCCGTTTTCGGAGATGTGCAGGTTTTGTGCATCCACGAGGGCGGCAAGCTAGTAGCTGGCAAGCCGTATGGAGAACGGTCTGCCTTTATCGTCCCTGTTGAGGACTGGAAACCGAGGAAACCCAAATGAACAAATCCCAACTCTTCGTCGAATACCATCGCGACAACCCTGAAATCTATGTCGAATTTGAACGCCTGACCTTGAAGGCCATCGCGGCTGGCAGGAAAAACTACGGAGCCAACGGCATCGTCGAGCTGATCCGCTGGAACACCACGGTCATTGCCCGCAACGACAAATTCAAGATTAACAACAACTACGCCCCGCACTACGCTCGAATGTTTGAGGAGCGGAACCCGCAGCACGAGGGCTTTTTCCGCAAAAGAGGACTCCGCACATGACCGCCGAAGAACTGATCCACACCATGCGCCTCAAGGCTCAGGCTTTTGCCAAGGCCAAAGCCGACCGTGTCCGGCTGGAACACTTCCGGAAGTCCAAGCGGGCCATCCTCATGCGGGAAGCCGAGAAGGCTGGTTTCAAGACCGCTGCCCTGCAGGAGCGCGAGGCTATGGCCGACACCGCCTACATCGAATTGCTGGACGCGCTGTCCTACGCAACCGAGCAGGAGGAACTGAACCGCTGGGATCTGGAAGCCGCAAAATCGGCATTGGACGTGTGGCGCTCTAGGGAGGCCACCAAGCGTTCGGAGCGTTCAGCCTATGGGGCGTAGCACCTTGACCGAGAAAGAGCGACGTGAGCGGTTTGACGCGCTCTCAGAGATGGGTTGCTGCATCTGTGGCCGTCCTCCGCAAATCCACCACCTCATCGGGATCAAATACAAGGGCATGGGGCAGAAGGCCGGGGATGAATTCACGATACCGCTGTGCATGGAGCATCACACAGGGCCGGAGGGCATCCACGCTCTTGGAAAACGAGCATGGGAAGAGCGATTTGGCGACCAAGATTACCTTTTGGAAGTCACCAATCTTAAGATTGAAATGCTAAAAGATATTCAGTCTGTTGGTTATGTCGATAGTCAAAAGTACGATACTTAAGACGGTGTAAGTCTTTGAAAGCATTGTGTTTCACCTCATTTTCTGTTACAATTTATTTATGTTGGTGACTGTCAAATGCCTATAAATTCCAGACGTAAGGGCCAGTCCGGTGAACGCGAAGTCGTCCATATTCTTGAAGACCAACTCGGAATTAAGACCGCCCGGAATCTTGACCAATGGCGAGATGGCGGCGCTGATCTTGTTGGCCTTGAACCGTGGGTGGTGGAAATCAAACGAGCCAAGGCTCCCAACCTCAAATCTTGGTGGGAACAGGCCGTCCGGCAGGCAGAAGGCAAAGGCATCCCCTGCCTCTGGTACAGAATCGACCGCCACTACTGGCGAGTCGTGATCCCGCTGTCGGTTTTGACTCCGTGGGTGTTCGCTGTTGCCGGGACAGGCAAACCTCCAGTAGACTTGATCTGGACTGCAGAAATATCCCCAGAGGCTTTCTGTATGTTTCACCGAGAAAACATGGAGCAAAAAGATGACTGAGCCGACACCGCAAGCGGAAGGCGCAGCACTTAACCACCTCGACGTGCAGGACATGGCCCTTGATCGGCTGATCCCTTACGCACGCAACCCGCGCAAAAACGACGGGGCTGTGGATAAAGTTGCCGCCTCAATTAAGGAATTCGGGTGGCGATCGCCCATCGTCGTTGACGAGGAAATGGTGATTCTGGCGGGACATACCCGCTACAAGGCTGCGAAGAAGCTGGGCCTTGATATCGCCCCTGTCCACATTGCCGCCGGACTGACCGAAGCCCAGAAGAAGGCATACCGCATTGCCGACAACCGTGTGGCCGAAGAAGCCGAATGGGATCTGGAAATGCTCAAGCTGGAGTTTGAGGATCTCGACCCCAGCGAATACTTATCCACAGGCTTTGATGAAGACTTCCTGAAAGATTTGCTGGCCGAAACCAGCGAGGCTGAGGTAGACGAGGAAAACCTCCCGGAACTGCCGGAAGACCCGATCACCAAGCCCGGTGACGTTTGGATCATGGGAAGCCACCGCCTGATGTGTGGCGACAGCACAAACATCGACCATGTGGAACAACTCTGCGAGGGACGCCATGTGGATATGCTGCTGACCGATCCTCCGTACAACGTGAACTACGAGGGCGGTACTGGCCTCAAAATCCAGAACGACTCAATGGAGGACAGCGAATTTCGCCAATTCCTGCGGGACGCTTTTGTGGCTGCCGACTCTGCAATGAAGCAGGGCGCTGTGTTCTACATCTGGCACGCTGACTCCGAAGGCTACAACTTCCGTGGCGCTTGCCATGACACCGGGTGGGTAACGCGCCAAACCCTGATCTGGAAAAAGTCCAGTCTCGTGATGGGCCGCCAAGACTACCAATGGATGCACGAACCCTGCCTCTACGGCTGGAAGGAAGGCGCAGGCCACCTTTGGGCTAGTGACCGCAAGCAGACAACCATTCTCGACTTCGAGAAGCCCAAAAAGAACGACGTCCACCCCACGATGAAACCCATCGCCCTGTTCGAGTACCAAATGCTCAACAACACCAAGGGCGGAGACTTGGTCTTGGATCTGTTTGGTGGCTCAGGAACAACCCTGCTGGCTGCTGAAAAAAATGGCAGACACGCACGACTCATGGAACTCGACCCCAAATACTGCGACGTGATCGTCAAACGCTGGGAAGACTACTCAGGCAAGAAGGCTGTGCTTGAAGAAGTCAGGGAGGCTGCGTAATGGGAAGACCCGCAGTTGAACTATCCGAGGAAGAAATCACTCAGGTAGAAAGCCTCGCCGCTGTTCTAAATCAAGAACAACTATCTGATTTCTTTGGCTTTTCTGACAGAACCTTTCGCGAATTGATGAAAAGGGACGAAAGAGTTTCAGCCGCCTATAAAAGAGGCAAGGCAAAAGCTATCGGGAAGATCGCCCAATCGCTAATGAAACAAGCGCACAGCGGGAACACCGTTGCGATGATGTTCTACCTGAAAACCCAAGCTGGATGGAGAGAAACCAACCGCCACGAACATACTGGTGCTGACGGTGGTGCTTTAGAAATCTCTTGGCTGACAAAGCCCACAGAAGATGCCGAGGATTGAAATCCCATACTTCCCTCGTGAGGTGATGACACCTTTCCACGAGAGAACAGAACGCTTCGCTTGTCTGGTGGCACACCGTCGCTGCGGGAAAACAGTCGCTGCAATTAACGACCTGATCCGGGACGCACTCACGATCAACAGAAAGGACGTGCGTGTTGCGTACATTGCACCGTACTACTCGCAGGCTAAGGCGATTGCGTGGGATTACGTCCTGCAATTCACCGCACCGATTCCCGGCATCGTTGTGAATGTGGCTGAACTTCGGGTGGACTTCCCCAACGGCGCTCGCATCCGGCTCTTCGGTGCTGACAACTACAACGCCATGCGTGGCCTGTACTTCGACGCTGTGGTGCTGGACGAGCCTGCCGACTTCCCGGTGAATGCTTGGCCCACGGTCATTCGCCCCGCCCTTTCAGACCGCAAAGGCCGCGCAACCTTTATCGGCACGCCGAAAGGGAAAAACGAATTCTGGGAAACCTACGACAAAGCCAAAAACGACCCGAACTGGTACGTTGCAATGCACAAGGCCAGCGAAACAGGCATCCTGCCGCAGGACGAACTGGACGAGGCGCTCAAGATCATGGGCGAGGATCGATACGAGCAGGAGTTCGAGTGCAGCTTTGAAGCCGCCATTGCAGGCGCTTACTACGGCCACGAAATGAAGGCTGTTACAGAAGAAGGCAGGCTGGGCGTTGTGCCGTACAACCGCTCCCTTGGCGTGGTTACAGCGTGGGACTTGGGCGTTGGCGATTCCACGGCTATTTGGTTCGCCCAATATCAGGGGCCAAACGTCCACTTGATCGACTATTACGAGTGCAGCGGTGTTGGCTTGGATCACTACGCCAGCGTCCTGCAGGAAAAGGATTACGTCTACGACCAGCACATCCTGCCGCACGACGTTCAGGTAAAGGAACTCGGCACAGGTAAAAGCCGCCTTGAAACCCTCGACAACCTCGGCATCCGCAACGTAACGATTGCACCGCAGCTTCGGGTGGACGACGGCATTCAGGCTGTCCGCTCCCTGCTTGGCACTTGTTGGTTCGATGAGGAGAAGTGCGCCAGAGGTATCGAAGCCCTCCGGCAGTACCAACGCGACTTCGACGAGAAAGGCAAAACGTGGCGTGGCAGACCAAAGCACGACTGGACTAGTCATGGCGCAGATGCAATGCGATACTTGGCAGTGGGATATCGGCCAATGTCTACAAACTGGGGCGAGCCGATAAGGAGAAACCTGCGTGGGATAGCTTGATGCTGATATTCGACCAGCTATTTAAAACTCTCGGAATCAACAGCGGGCTTGACGAAAAGCAATGGGACGTTGACCCAAGAGAAATCAAACCGCAGGCCGAAATCAAACCCACCGAGCCTCAAGGTTTGCTTGGGCCGCTTCAATCCAGAGTTGGCCGCTTCCTGCAAGGTGACACAGGCTTCCCCAATCCATTTGAAGGCTTGCCAAAGCCACAGCTTCCTGAGCCGGGAATCACCAGCGAAGGCACGATCACCAAAAACTACACTCCGGTCGTTTCCGAAGCAGGCTATCTTGCGACAAATCTTGTCGACCTGATTGGTGGTGGCGTTCAGGACTTCCTGACGACTGCTGGCGAAGGATTGCAGGAGTGGAGCGAAGGCTATCCACTGTTCCGCCAAACAGAAATGGGCGGCTATCTGCCGCAGGTAACGCAAACAGGCAAAAAGAATATCGAAACCGCGCTCGGTGCTGCTCCTATCGGCGGTGTTGCAAAGCGCACCATTGGCGAAGGCATCGATGCCGTCGGTGGTCTGTTCAGGCAGCTAGAGCCGCCCAGCCCCGGCACAGCGGGGATGTTGTATTTGGCAAAGCCAAAGCAGGCAGAAAAATATGAAGAACTGGCCGCATCTGGTCTTTCTGATGTGCAGATTTTCAATCAATACAAAGCACAAAGACACCCAAAAACTGGCGAGTGGTGGGAAGAAGTTGACCCGCGCTTGCTAAAGCAAAAGCCACAGAGTGAATGGTCTATTGGCAACAAGCTCGCAATTGAGGAAGCCAAGAATCTTCCAATTTCTGTTGTGCCTTCTGGCGAAGGAGAATTTGCGGCACAAATTGCTTACGTTGATACGCCGACGCGCTTCGGACAAATTAGGCGATGGGGCGCGACTGAAGAGGAAGCCAGATCAAATGCAATTCAGGCCGCAGCAGAAGCAAGCGGGATGTACGATCCAAACCCTATGGAGTACCAAAGAGGCGAAGACTGGCTCGACACAAACGTGTCGAATATTTACCAGTTCCCCGGTGTGCTTGGACAGGGTGGCAGAACTCCACAGCTTGGGGATATTCGACTAAAGGTATCACCGAAGCAGCCAACGCCAACACAGGGACTTTGGGGTAGAACTGAAAATCCCGTTATTGGTCAATTCAGACCAAGCGAAAGCGACTATCGAGCCGCTGAAATACTGACTATGTCCAAGGGGCGCAAGATGTCCCGAAGCCCGGACAAAGAAACATTTACGCACGAGCTGCAGCACGCTGGCGACATAGAAGATCCAAGACTTAGCTATGGGTTCAGTACATCGAATGCGCCAGATATGTGGGAAAACTACATCAAACCTGAGCTTTCAAGAATTGATGGGGGTGGCGAAGAAAGATACCCCGGACAGTTTGATGACCTGAAAGATGCAGCAAGGGCTGTCTTTAATAATGGTCGTGATTTAAATTCCCTTTATTATTTAAATCCTTCTGAAGGCAGAGCGCGCAATCAAGAATTTCGCGCCATGCAAAAGAAGTCCGAGGATATCGGTCTGCCATTCACAACTCCATACGAGGGCGGGAAATTCCCCGGAGGCTTGCTTGAATCAGCGCCTCCAGAACAATGGCTTCCAGATAGGCTGTACATTGATTATTGGAGGCACGCAGAAACCAGAGGGCTTGACCGTCCGCCTGTTGCGACCAGTGAAAAATCATCCTTGCCCCGCATCGAGGCTGAAAAAAGCGAAGCTACAGGGCTTTTCTCCAAGATGGAGGAAGAGATCCTGAATATGCCGCAGGAGAAAATGACCACGCTGCAATTCCGCAACTACCTTGAGAACAAGGGCGTGAAGCGCAACGAGATCACAGAGTCCGGCATCCTTGGGCAGATTGCAGACGAGGACAACCGTGTCACCAAGTCCCGCGCACTCAACTTCCTCCGTGAACGCGACGTGCCAAAGATTGACGAGGTTTACATGGGGGAAATGCCGGAGGATCTTTTCGACCCGGCAGACTGGCGCATCGATCCTGACAACGCACAGGTTGTCCCGATGGAACAAGGCCAGCTAGACGACATGATCGAAACCGCTCTGGACGACCAGCTTGGTGGCGGCCAATGGAACGGCACACGCGAGAACGCCAGAGATTACGTCCGCCTCCTCAACGAATACGACCCCGACACCTACCCGCTGGACGATCCAAATGACAACTGGGCCGACGCGTTTGTGAACACCGTCGTATTTGAAGGCATCCGCTCAAACGACATTCCGCCGAGCATTTACGACGACATCAAGACCATCATTGGCGAGCGTGAAGCCGCTGTGTACGACGACATGGCCGAGTACACATGGACGGTTGGAGATTCGGCAGGACACCAAGAGTTTACCGTTACCGGGAACATGGATCAGGGCTTTACGATTACCAACGCCAATACTGGCGAATGGATATCCGACGCCCCAACTATCGAGGAAGCCAACATCCAGCTTCGCGTGATTGGCCGCGAAGTTTCTCAAGACTTGTCCGAGCGTTCCGCAGCAGCAACCACGATGTTCTCGGAATGGACGCCAGACAACATGAACCTTGGCACTTACGAGGAGGAGACGATCTACCTGCCTCGTTTGAGCAAAGAGGCTCGCGAATACACAGGCCCACATTGGGACAGCCCAGACGTAGGGCTACATCTACGCACCTCGATAGAAGAACTCGACAACGGCGCTGACACGCTGTTTGTGCTGGAGAATCAGTCCGACCTGCACCAGCGTGGCCGCAAGTACGGATACGACGATTCCACCCCGGAACAGCGCAAGGCCAAGGTGGCGAAAGCCGACCAGAATCTAAAGGACGCTGAAAGAAAAGCAGCCCCGCTTGGCATTGAGTTTGCAAACAAGGCAGAGGCCGGGGACTTCCCGCCTGAAACATTAAAGAATCTTGATGATCTACTGGATCAGTATTATCGACTTGGTGCTGGAATTTCACCTAACGATTTCTCGCAAAGCGTGCGCCGCAGAAAAATAGCAAACGTAATTACCGAGACTTACATTAGAAATCAAAACTTCATGCCGACCAGAAAAGCAATTCTGGACGCTGTGATTAACACCGTCGATAAAGATCCAAACCTTCAAAAATACCTGTCCGCATTTAAGGCAGAAAAAGAAGCGGCTGAGTTGTCTGATATTGTCAGAAAACGCCCACCACGCGCCCTGCTGGAAGGCGATCAGGTAATTGAGACAGGATTCAACCGGGCCGTAATGAAAGCCATCACCGAAGACAAGGACGGCATCTCTTGGGCAACGGCTGAAATGCAGAAGAATCTGTACCCGAACGCTAAGTCCGACACCCTGTACGAGAACCAATACGACAAGAAGATGGTGAGCTACGCCAAAAAGCTGGCGACCAAGTACAACACCAAGATCGAGATGGTTGGCTCAAAAATGGCCAAGCCTCCTGTGAAAGGCAAAGAGCCGGAGTATTATCAGGTTCATTATTTGCCCTTCACAAAAGAAATGAAGGCCGAGCTGAAAAAGAAAGGAATGCCGCTGTATAGCGGAGCGCCTGCTGCTGGCCTACTTGCGGGCGAAGAAGATGCGGGTGAGAATCAGCAGAAGGGCTTACTAGGAATGTAAAATGGCCATTACAAATTACACAAACCTCCAGACCACCATCGCGGACTTCCTGAACCGCGACGACTTGACGTCTGCAATTCCGACATTTATTCAGCTTGCAGAAGCACAGATCACCCGTGATTTGCGCCATTGGAGAATGGAGGCTCGTGCTAGTGGTCAGCAATCTGCTGGCGATGAATACATGCAGATTCCGTTTGACTGGATCGAGAACATTCGCTTCCATC
>Ga0208161_1001160_pt1 | contig 14304 bp, 22 predicted proteins | sample CB_VirMetaG_3_FD_184538 | JGI IMG/M metagenome (GOLD analysis project Ga0208161, IMG submission 184538) | Freshwater to marine saline gradient viral communities from Chesapeake Bay - CB_1508_1S Viral MetaG (SPAdes) (version 4) | ecosystem: Environmental > Aquatic > Marine > Coastal | place: USA...
AACAGGATTTCAAAGGGAACTAATAGAAGTTTTAAAAGGAATTTGGGAAAACCAACAATTCCTAGATAATAAAGATTTAGAAAAACTTAAAAATTATACAATATGAAAAAACATGCAGTAGTATCTTTATCAGGAGGTTTAGATTCAACAACAGTTTTACTACACGCTTTAGCTAATTATGATACTGTTACAGCAATTAGTTTTGATTATGGTCAAAAACATAGAGTAGAACTTGAAAGAGCTAAAGATTGTGTTGATTATATTAATTCAAGCGAAGCACCAAACCCTAAAGGAGTAGGCAAACCTTTTGTAAATTATCAAGTAATCAAACTTGATGGACTTACACCTCTTTTAAACTCAGCTTTAGTAGAAGGAGGGAATGATGTTCCCGAAGGACATTATGAACAAGAGAATATGAAAGAAACAGTTGTTCCTAATCGTAATAAAATATTCTCTTCTATTACACAAGCCGTAGCTTTATCAATTGCAAATAAAACTGGTGAAAATTGTGATGTTTTGTTAGGAGTACATAGCGGAGACCACGCAATTTACCCAGATTGTAAAGATGAATTTAGAAATGCTGATGAACATGCCTTTAGAATAGGCAACTGGGATTCAGAAAGAGTGTCTTTTATAGCTCCTTATATGGAAGGTAACAAATTTTCTATTCTCCAAGATGGAGAAAAACTTTGTAAAGAATTAGGAGTAGATTTTGATGAAGTATACAAGAGAACTAATACATCATACAAACCCTACCCTTCGGGTAATAGTGACTATAAATCAGCTTCTTCAGTAGAACGTATTGAAGCTTTTATTGCTCTAGGAAGACCCGATCCTGTAACTTATGAAGATGAAGAAGGAATAGCGTCTTGGGACAAAGTAGTGAGTCATGTAAAAAAAGTTTTAGCAGAACACGGAAAATGAAAAAAGAAAGCATAAAATTAATTTCATTAATTAATGAAATGATTGAGGAAATTGGTGATCTTTCAAATATTGAACCTCTTCCACGTCGAGGATTTAATAATTGGGAAGTACCTGGAAAAGATGAAGAGACTTATAAATTAGAAATGGATATAAGCCCTGTTCCTTTATATTCAAAAGCAAAGTACTTAAACAAGATCCCACCTTCCTATGATACTTCAGAAGACTTGTACCATGTAAGTTTTGCTATTGAAAACATGGATACTCAATTTATGAAAACTTCCCCAAAGATTTTATTTAGAATATTAAAAACTGTTGCAAGTGAAATTAAAAAGTCCTTATCAAGAGCTGAAGATGCTGACTCAAATCCTATTCTTATGATAGGGGCTCAAAGTAAGCTAGGATTAGGAAAAGAAGATCCCCAGAAATTAAAATTATATAAAGCTATCATAGCAAAAAATCTTCCTTCTGGGTATAGAATTAATTCTGTTAAAAACTTTTTTGATGATGGGTATGAAGGAATTTTAATCCAAAAAGAAAAATGAAATTAACAGATATTTTTAAATTAATAATAAAAGAAAATTCAAATTCCACTTATGAATTTGGGTGTGCAATGCTATATTTCACTTTTCCTGAATTAGAGCAAATACAGTCTTTAATTATGGAAGTAAAGACAAAATTAAAATTAAGATAGATTAAAATGAGTGATGGGCTATCAGAATCAATGAAAGATTTTAAAAATTATAGTATGGATACAACAGGAGGAGATACAATCCAATATCATAAAGTAGTAGGTACACCAAAACCAACAATGACTTTTGCAGAAGCAATAGGATACATTAAAGGTTTGTTGGCATTTTACGATACTATACCTTTAACGCCAAAAGGAACTGCAGATTTACTTAATAAAATTAAAGAAGCAGTTGATTTAGCTTTTGAAATTCCAAGTGTAAATACACCTTTATATACCCCACCTGTTCAGCCTGGACCAAAACCTCCATTTGAAATAACATGTAAAACTAAAAATAAACAATGAAAAAACTATTATATTTTCATGCCGGATATTGCCAACCCTGCAAACAATTAGGACCAATTATGAATGAAGTTGCTCAAACTTGCAACGTTGAAAAAATTGACATAGATAGTAACCCTACTATGACCCAACAATTCTCAGTAAGAGGAGTTCCTACTGTAGTTTTGGTTGATGATAGTGGGCAAGAAATTACAAGATTTGTTGGAGTAAGAACTAAGGATACGTATATTAATGCTTATAATTCATAAAAATGGCTAAATATCAATCGACTAAAATATTTGATAACTATTCAGTAGCAATTAGACAATGGAAAGCACAACACTCCCATTGCCAATTACTGCATGGTTATGCTTTAGAATTTAAAGTATGGTTTGAATCTGTAGAACCCGACGTCGATAAACAGTTAGATGAAATGAATTGGATCCAAGATTACGGTGGTTTTAAATCAATAGATGCCGAACCTACCCCAGGTAATGGATTAAAGGATTGGATGAATCATATGTGGGATCACACAACCTTAATTGAAAAAGATGATCCTCAGTTAGAAACTTTTAAATATATGGAAGAATTAGGTCTTCTCCATTTAAGAGTTATGGATAAAATTGGAGCAGAAAGTGCTGCGAAATTAGTATTCGATACTTTTAATGAAAGACTAGCTGTAACCGGAGGAGGTAGAGTTAAAGTTGTAAAAGTAGAATGCTGGGAGGCAAAAAATAACTCTTCAATCTATGAAGATTATGAATATACACATCCAAAATAATGAGTTTCATTATAGGAGAAAAATGTATAGATGTTAAAGATGGGGCTTGTATAGATGAATGCCCCATTGACGAATGCATTGTAGAAGCAAAAGAACAAATGTTTATCAATCCAGACCTTTGTATAGATTGTGGGGCTTGTTTAAATGTTTGTCCTGTAGATGCTATTTATATGGGTGAAGAAGAAGCAATTCAAGATGAAGGTATTGAAATTGTAAAAAAGAATTATGGATTTTTTGGGCTTAAATATGAAAATTAAAGTATGGCTATAAAAAGATTAACAGAAGAAGAAAAAGAAAAAACCCAAGGGATATTAGAACTTTATACAGCAATTCAAAGTGAGGGGTCTCGACAAGGGAGACCTACAATAGTTGTTAGAACTACAGGGTGTACTCATCGTTGTTATTTTGGTGAAGGTGGGTGGTGTGATAGTTGGTATACTTCAATCCATCCTGAAAAGTCATTATACAGTTTTAATGATGTAGTAAGTATGTATGATAAGAATCCCCATATTAAAGAAATGATGTTAACAGGGGGAAGCCCTACTATGTGGCCTAAATTGGTCAATGAATTAACCCATCTAGCAAATGAACGAGGAATCCTCATCACAATCGAAACCGAAGGAAGTCATTTTGTTGAAACAGATTACCCAATTGGTCTTATTTCTCTTTCACCTAAGTTTAGCAACAGTGTTCCTGTTGTTGGTGTATCTACACCCGGAGGGAAAATCGTTGACGAAAAAATGGTTAAAATCCATAACAGATTTCGTCTTAACAAGGACGCTATTAGAAAAACTCTTGATTATCATTCTGATTATCATTTTAAACCTGTTATCAATCCTATTCACAATCCTGATATTTGGAAAGAAATTGAAGATTTTCGAATTGAGTTAGGAATCCCTAAAGATAAAACTTATATTATGGCCCCAGGAGATAATAGAGAAGAATTAATTAAGGTGTATCCTATGGTTATGGAATTTTGTGTAGAAAATGGGTATAATTTTACAGGAAGAGCACACATAATTGCCTATGATAACGAGCGTTGTGTGTAAATATTTAAAATGTAGTAAAAGTTAATGTCAATACAAGTTTTTAAACCAAAATATAGAACTGAAGAAGTTCTAGAAGAAATTAAAGAGTGTTTAAATAAAGGATGGACAGGATTAGGATTTAAAACTGAAGAATTTGAGCAAAAATGGAAGGAATACTCAAATTTTAAAAATGCTCATTTTGTAGCTTCCAATACTGTAGGTCTTCAAATAGCTATTAAAGTCCTTAAAGATGCTAATAAATGGCAAAATGATGATGAAATCATTACTACACCATTTACTTTTGTATCCTCCAATCATGCTATTCTTTATAATAATTTAAAACCAGTTTTTGCTGATATTGATAATACTCTTTGTTTAGATCCTAAGAGTGTAGAAAGTAAAATCACTCGTAAAACCAAAGCTATAATGTATGTTGGTTTAGGTGGTAACATGGGCAATTATAAAGAAATTAAAAAAATATGTGAAGAATATAATTTAAAATTAATCTTTGATGCAGCTCATGCTGCTGGTTCTAAAAATCTTAGAACCTATTATGGTTCGGTTCAATCCTTATCTCAAGTAGGTTGGGATGCTGATGTTTCTGTATTCAGTTTTCAATCAGTTAAAAATTTACCTACTGCTGATGGAGGAATGATATGTTTTAAAAATAAAGATTATGACGAGGTAGCTCGTAAATTATCTTGGTTAGGAATTGATAAAGATACTTTTAATAGAACTAATTCCAAAGGAAGTTACAAATGGGATTATGATGTAATTGATGTTGGGTTTAAATCCCATGGAAATTCTATTATGGCTTCAATGGGGTTAGTAGCATTAAAATATCTTGATGAAGATAATCAATACCGTAGAGAATTATGTAATCTATATGATCAACATCTCCAAAATACCCCAGGCATTCAAATTGTTAAACATGATCAAGTTAATAAATCTTCTCGTCATTTATATCAAGTAAGAGTAAAAAACCGGGATCAAATAATGGAATATTTAAATTCTAATGAAATATTCCCGGGTGTTCATTATAAAGATAATACAGAATATAAAATGTATTCATATGCCAAAGGTACTTGCCCTAATGCCTATAAGACTAGTAAAGAAATAATTTCATTACCTTTGCATTTGTTTTTAGCAGATAAAGATATTATATTCATATCAAATACTTTAAAAGAAGCAGTTAATAAATGGAACTAAAATTAGTTGATTGTACTCGTTCCTACTGGGATTTTGTTAGTATATTAAGAATGCATCCTGAAAATCAAGAAGGGTTTTTTACTTATGCTTACATTTCTCCTGATGATCAAATTAAATATATGGAAACTAATTGGGACAAATATAAAATTTGTTTACTTGATGGAGAGCCTGTAGGTTATGTGGGGTTACTAAATGGGAAAGAAATTACTTATTGTGTTCATCCTCGATATAAAGGAAAAGGAATAGGGACTTTTATGCTTAAAGAATTTATTCCAAAATGGCATTCTGTAGAAGCTCTTGTAAAACCTGAAAATATAGCTTCACAAAAGGTTTTTGAAAAACTAGGATTTGAGAAAAGAATTTATTATATTTGGACTAAACCCAAAAAATGAAAGAACTTTTTACTGAAAAACAAATTAAAAATAGAGTAAAAGATATAGCTTCTGATATTCATTTTAACCATTATTACACCCCAGAACATCCATCGAACCCAATAACAATAATTGGGTTATTAACGGGAGCTTTCATGTTTTATACCGATTTAGTTAGGAATATACCGACTACGGTGAATTGTGATTTTATGCGCGTTAAATCATATGATAAACCAAAATTACAGGGTACAGTTAATATTATAAGTGACATAACTACTGATATTAAGGATCACCACATTTATATATTAGATGATATATTTGATACAGGCAATACTATGAAAGCTGTAGTTGAATATTTACGTTCTAAAGAACCTAAAGCTATTTCAATTATTACATTGTTAAAAAGAAAAAATTCTAAGGGGAATTGGGATCCTTTTGATGACCCTGCTATTTATAGTACCCATTATGGATTCGAAATAGATAATGAATGGGTAATCGGGTATGGCTTAGATGACGAATCAGGACATTCAAGAAATTTTAATCAAATTTATTCAATATAATTTATGGAAAACAACAGAAGAAAAACTTACGATATAGAATGTATAGAAGGAGGGTTAGCTAATGGAATTTCAACCCAATTAGCAAAATTAGGAAATCTAACTGAAAAAGATAAAGAAGAAATAATTAATAATGCTGCTGATGCTTTTGGTAAGTTTTTAGATGCTTTAGGGTGTGATTGGAGAAATGATCCTAATTCAATGGAAACCCCAAGGAGAGTAGCAAAAGCCTATGTAAATGATCTTTGGGCTGGTAGATATGAACGTTTATCAGATATTACTTCATTTCCAGCAGATGGATATGATGGGGCTATTATAGAAAGAAATATACCTTTAACTTCTATGTGTTCACATCACCACCAAACAATTCAAGGTGTAGTTCATATTGGTTATATTGTAGGAAGTGAAGGTAGAGTTATAGGTTTATCAAAATTGAATAGAATTGTAGAACACTTTGGTAGAAGAGGTGCTATCCAAGAACAATTAACTGCTGCTATTCATCAAGCTGTAAATAAAGTAACAGAAGGCAACAAAGGTGTAATAGTAACGGTAGTAGCTACCCACTCTTGTGTAAGTTGTCGTGGTGTAAAACATCAAGGAGCAGCAATGGTCACTACCAAAGCATCAGGAGTGTTTATGGATGATAAAAATCAAGCAAGACTAGAATTTTTTAATTCACTCAAAATAAATAATGGTAATGTCACAATTTAAAGAAAAAGTTATGTTAAAATTGTTTCCTCATGTAGGAAACAATGCAAAGTTGGCAGATAAACTAGCTAACGAAGTAGAGGAAATGTTTAAAAATGAATATGTTCCTTTTGTAAATGAGGTTGAAGAATTTAACCAGATTATGGGTAAAGATTGGCAAAATAGAACTACCCCAACAATAGACCCTAAAGATGCTCAATTTGTAATTGATTTTATATCTGAAGAATTAGATGAACTAAGAGAAGCTGTAGAAGAAGAAGATATTGTTGGGGTATTAGATGCTCTTTTAGATATTACTTATGTAGGTTTAGGTAATGGTGCTATGGTATTTGGTTTAAAAGATCGAATTTGGGAAGGATATCAAGAGGTACAAGCTTCAAATTTATCCAAAACTTGTGCTACTTACGAGGAAGCAATGAAAACTTGTGTTGTAAGAGCTAAAGAACATGGTGATTGTTATACTAAACAAGTAGGAGACAGATGGGTTGTTTATAGACAATCAGACAATAAAGTAATGAAGTCAATTAATTATTTTAAACCTAATCTTAAAAAGTTTTTTAGACCAAGTGAGATATAAATCTTGCCATACCCAAAGAATTAAAGATAATTTATATCAAGTTCATCTGTTTACAGATGAAGGTTATAAACAAGTTAGGTGGAAATACCCAGCATTCATTGAAGATGAAAAAGGTAAATATACGGGGTTGCAGGGTGAAAAATTATCACGTGTAACAGATTGGGATCAAAATGATCCTAGACTTCATTTTCATGATATGAAACCTTATCAAAGGTTTTTAATTGAGTTATATGGGGATGATGATACTCCTTCTACAACCCATAGAGAAGTATTCTTTGATATTGAGATTGAAATGGGTGGAGCTTTAACTGAAGAATATATTAAAAGAGCCCCTAAACCTGTTACCTCTATTGCTTATTGGGATAAACAAGTAGATCAATGGGTTATTCTAATTTTAGACCATGAAAACCAATTAAAAAGAACTAAAGCAAGGAATAAAGAAATAGTTCCTTGTAGGAGTGAAGAAGAATTACTAGATACTTTTTTAAGTAGACTAGAAGAAATTCAACCTGATATTTTAATTGGTTATAATAGTGATTATTTTGATATTCCTTATCTCTACTACAGAATTTATAACTTATTAGGAAAAAGTTTTGTTGATAGATTATCCCCTATAGGTAAAGTGTATGATGTTTCTGATTGGGATAGAAATAGATGGATTAATATTATAGGAGTTGAATCTTTAGACTATATGAAATTACATAAAAAATATAGTTTTAAAGATGAACCTTCTTATAAATTAGATGCATTAGGAGAAAAGTATGTTGGTCTGAATAAGATTGAGTATGAGGGATCTTTAGATAGGCTTTTTAAAGAAGATATTCAAAAGTTTATACAATATAACTTTCGTGATGTTGAAATCTTAAAAAAACTAGATGAAAAATTCCAATATTTATCTTTAACTAAAAACTTAGCACATAAAGGTAAAACCAATTATTCTGATGTTTACCATAGTAGTCTAATCCATGATGGGGCAATTTCTTCTTATTTATTATCCCAGGATACTATACCCCCTTCAAGGGACAGAAATCCCATAATTAAAAAGAATTATGCTGGTGGTTACTTATTTTGTCCTAAAGCTGGAATTTACAGATATATGTTTGATGAAGATTTAACTTCACTATATCCTTCAATTATTATGTCTTTAAATATTGGTAAGGAAACTTTAGTAGGGCGTATTTTAATGGAGCAAGAAAAAGTATCGATAGCAGGTAAAGAAATATTTAACTGTAGATATGCTTATAATGATTTACAGCAAATGGATCCTTCAGACACAGTAACTCTTCAAAATAATAATCGTAAAACTACTAATGTTACAATAAAAAAATTACTAGAAATTATAGAATCTACAAACTTATCGGTATCAGCAAGTGGTGCTTTATTTTCAAACAAAAAAGATTCAGTTCTAAAAATTATTTTATCTAAATGGTTTGATGAAAGGGTAGAATATAAAAACAAAATGAAAGAAGGGTATAAAAGTGGAGATAAGGTAAAGGGTGAATTATTTCATCTAAAACAATACACAATGAAAATTTTACTTAACTCTTTATATGGAGCAACAGCTTTACCTTCATTTAGATATGGAAATGTAATTTTATCAGAAGCTATTACATTAACCGGTCAACGTATTATTCAAGAAAGTTCGTTATTTGTAAATAAACATATGAATGAATTATTAAATGATCCTAAAAAGAAACAAGAATTTTTAAATCAAATAGAATGCTGAGTAAACAAAGTATTAGAAAAGGAATGGTAATTAAGTGTAATAATATTAAACTTACTAAAGATGAAATAATTGATATTAGTAAAAAATGGAGTGAAAGACAAGAAACTTTATTTAGATTAATGTTAAGAACTGGGGGGGATCTTACAATAAAAGGAGATAAGTTTGAAATTAAAATTCCTGAATCTATGTACAATAGTAAAGGAGAAATAGAAAGTGCTTTATATGAAAATGAAGAAGATTGAGAAATTAGATTTACATGGGATTAAACATGTAAATGTAGAAGATAAATTACTAGAACATTTTTTTGTAAATCAAAATTGTGAATCTCAAATTATAACAGGTAATTCTACAGCAATGCAAAATATTGTTATAAAATTCCTTGATGAGTATGAATACAAATATTATATTCCCTCTAATAATCTGGGAGTAATAAATGTAGTTGGTTAGTGAAGAATCTAGAAAAAATTCCAAATTTCATTTGTGAGGAAGGTAGTGAAAATTTTATTGCTTATAATGATACCGATTCCCTTTATGTAAATGCTGAACCTATAGTAAAATATCTATTTCCTGATTTTGAAGACAAATCAGATAAGGAAAAAGATAAATTACTTGAAAAGGTAGCCTTACAATACCAAGATTTGATTAACAAATACTATAATGAAATGGCTGTTAGCATATTTAATGTTAAAGGCCCTCATAGGTTTGAAATGAAAACTGAAGCTGTAATTAGATCAGCATATTTTAGAGCTACTCGTAGATATGCCCAGTGGATTACTAAGTCTGAAGGTGTTGATGTAGATAAATTAGATATTAAAGGGTTAGAATTTATGAAGGCAAATTTTCCTCCTATATTTGGTGATTTCTTTAATGAAACATTAGAAAAAGTATTAAAAGGAGGAAAACAAAATGATATTGATAATGCTCTTAAAAAATTCAAAGAAAAAATACTATCAGAAAATATGGATTTTACTCTATTAGGTAATCCTACTTCAGTAAAAACTTTAAACAAATATTTAAAATCAAAACCTAAATCAGGTGAGATATTTTCTATAATAAGTCAAGGTGCTCCAGCTCCTGTAAAAGCAGCTATAAAATATAATGACTTATTAAAATTTTGGAATTTAGATAAGCAACATTCTACTATTGTTCAAGGAGATAAAGTTAAGTGGGTATATTTAAATCCTAATCCTTATAGAATTGAAGCTATTGCATTTTTAGAGTTTGATATACCTGAAAGGATTCGTACATTAATAGAACAATATATAGATAGAACCAAATCATTTGAGACTATTTTAGAAAGTAAGTTAAAAGGTTTTTACGAAGATCTGAATTGGGATTTTAATATGAATCCTTATCGTAATATAATTTTTGAATTTTAGATGATTAATAAATTAGAAATACAAAAGGTTTTAAATAAGTATTATTTAAGTGGGTTAGTGGAGTCTGTTAAATGGACTATTGAATCCAATAAATTGGAAATTGATTTCCAATCACCTAGTAAAGAAATGATTGGGAGAATAAATTATAACAATTTTCCTCTTCCAGATGCTGAAATTGCAGTATATGATACTTCTAAATTAAGTAAATTATTAGATATTACCAGTGGGGATTTAATGTTAGATTTAGAAAAACAACACAAGGTTTATACTAAACTTAATATTGCGGATAGTAGTTACAATTTAAGCTTTTCACTTACTGATTTATTATTAATTCAAGATGTAGGAAATATTAAAGATAAAGGTGATTATGATGTTGAAGGAGAATTAGATGATACCGATATTTTAGCTATAATTAAAGCACAAAAAGCTTTAGAAAGTGAAATAGTATTAATTACTCCTTCTCAAAATTTAGATGGTCAAAATGTATTAACATTTACATTTGGGGATAATAATACTCATGCTAATAAAATTACTTATGATTTAGCTGGTGTTAAAAATAATAACCCTCAAGTACAAGAAGCATTACCTTTTAATTCAAGTATTATACAATATATACTTCAAAATAATAAAGATGCTGAATCCTCTCGTATTAAAGTAAACCTCAAAGGGTATATAAAATTTGAATTTGAGGGTGAGGATTGGAAAAGTTATTATTATATTGTAAGAAAGACAGAATATTAATATTTATTAACCCGAAAAATAGAAGTTTTAAAAACTAGTTTTATGACAAATGTTACAATTAAAGATCCTGCAATGGAACCTTTTTTCATTACTCAAGATCAATATGGATTTACCCTCCATCAGAGTATTCCTGGAAAAAAAGATCCTAGTAAATCATATGATAAACCCCATAGCCATTTTGCTAAATTTGATTTAGCCTTAAAAGCTTTAATTAATGAAAAATTAGTTAGAAAAGGAAAAAATTATGATAATATTGAAGATTATATAAATGATTATAGACAATTAAAAGAAGAATTAACTAAAACTTTAAATAAATTAGCATAATGGAAGAACAAAAAAATTTAGATGCATTGTACAATGCAATTATAGTTACTCCTTTTGAATTTGAGGAAGAAAGTTATGGGAATCTTGTTATTCCCGATATGGAAAATGAAGTAAATAAAATGGGTAAAGTAGTTGCTGTTGGGCCTGGTTATTGGTCTATGGGACAATTTATTAAAACCCAACTTTCAGTAGGGGATCTTGTAGTATTACCCTCTATGGGATTTACCAAATTCAGATATAGAGGAGACGAGTATTGGATTGGTAAAGAGAATGAAGTTCTTGCAAAAATAGAAAATAAAAAATAAAAAAAGATGAGTAAAACAATAGAATTTGGGACAGAAGCTAGAGAAAAACTAATATCAGGAATTAATAAGTTAGCGGATGCCGTAGTATCAACTTTAGGACCTAATGGACGAAATGTAGTTATTTCAAAACCAATGGAAATGCCTCAATCAACTAAAGATGGAGTAACAGTTGCTAAAAGTATATCCCTTAAAGATCCTATTGAAAATGTAGGGGTGCAATTAGTAAAACAAGCAGCTGTGAAAACTGGCACTCAAGCTGGTGATGGGACCACAACTTCAACTTTGCTAGCAAGAGAAATGGTTAAAGAAGCATTACCTCATTTAAATAATAAGGTTAATGCTGTTGAAATTAAAAGAGGAATTGATGCCGCTGTTCAAGAAATAGTAGCTACTATTAAACATAATGGGGAAGATATTACTTCAGAAGATCAATTAGAACAAATTGCTACAATTTCAGCTAATAACGATATTGAAATTGGTAAATTAATAGCAACCGCTTTGAAAAAAGTAGGTAGAGAAGGTACAGTAACAATTGAAGAATCTAAATCAAATGAAACCTATCTAGAAGTTGTTGAAGGTATGCAATTTGAAAGAGGTTACAAATCACCTTATTTTGTAACAAATAATTCAACAATGTCAGCTGTCCTGGAAAATCCTTTTATTCTGATTGTAGATGATCGTTTAACTAAAATTAAAGAAATTTTACCTCTTTTGGAAAGAGTATCTTCTGAAGGTAAGTCTCTTTTAATTATAGCCGAAGATATTGATAGTGAAGCTCTTGCTACTCTTGTTGTAAATAAAATGAAAGGAACTTTAGGGGTATGTGCCGTAAAAGCTCCTGAGTTTGGGGATCGTAGAAAACTTTTACTTGAGGATATGGCTATTTTGACAGGTGGTACTGTCTTTAGTAAAGAAAAAGGAATGAAATGGAGTAATTTTTCATTCGATTGGTTAGGTAAAGCCCGCACTGTAACTGTTACCAAAGAAACTACTACAATTGTTGATGGTAAGGGATCAGAAGAAGCAATTCAGGAAAGAATGGAAGCTCTTGAAAATCAAATTGAACTATCTCAATCACCCTTTGAGACTGAAAAACTACAAGATAGGCTTGCTAAATTTGTAGGTGGAGTAGGTATTATTCACGTTGGTGGTTACACTGAAGCTGAAATGAGTGAAAAAAAAGATAGAGTAGATGATGCTTTAAATGCCACAAAAGCAGCTATTGAAGAAGGTATTGTCCCCGGAGGTGGTGTTGCTTTACTTTATGCTCGTGAAGTATTAGATACTAACAAAATTGGTTATGATATTGTATATAAAGCATGTGGTAAACCTTTTGAGCAAATTTTAATAAATGCTGGTCTTAGCTCAGTAGATGCCCAATTAATTGGTAAATATAAATTACTAGAATCCGGTAATGATCAATGGGCTGGGTATGATCTTAGAACAGAAAAAGTAGTTGATATGAAAAAAGAAGGTATTATTGACCCTACTAAAGTAACTCGCACAGCGCTTGAAAATGCTGCTTCAGTGGCAGGTACAATTTTACTTACTGAATGTACTATTGTTGATGATCCTGATGATAAAAAAGATAATGGAATTGACCCAATGGCAATGATGGGAGGAATGATGTAATGGAAACTAAAAAAGAAGAACATTTAGAATTAATTGCAAAAAGACAACCCCCAGGTGATAATTGGAGATTAGTAGAAGATGGACCAAATGGGTCAATTCATAACTCTCTAACAGATGCTCTACAAGCTTGGTTTGATATCTATCAAGAAAAAGTATCATTTAGACTTGATCCCCTGGATAGTAAGTTGTATGTTATACGAGAAGAAGAGGTTGAAATTAAACCTGAACCAGTAAAAAGTTATAGTATTTATGGTGATAGAACCTAGAGATCATACCCTTTTAGTTGAGCGTTACAGACCAGATACTTTAGAGGGTTATGTGGGTAACGAAAATATTAAAAAGGTTATTAAACAATATCTTGAACAAAATGATATTCAAAACCTCTTATTTTATGGTCCCAGTGGTACAGGAAAAACTACACTTGCAAAGATCATAGTAAAAAACCTTGATTGTGATTTTCTGTATATTAATGCAAGTGATGAAAGGGGCATTGAAACAATTAGGGACAAAGTATCAGGATTTGCTAGCTCTGCTTCTTTTAAACCTATTAAAGTTGTTATTTTGGATGAAGCAGACTTTCTTACGATACAAGCCCAAGCTTCATTACGAAATGTAATTGAAACTTTTTCACGAACTACAAGATTTATATTAACTTGTAATTTTATAGAACGTATAATTGATCCTCTACAATCTAGATGTCAAACACTTAAAGTAATACCACCAACTAAAAAAGATGTTGCTAAACATTTATCTTGGATTTGCAATGAAGAATCAATTTCACACGAAATAAATGATTTAGTACCTTTAGTTAATCAATACTATCCTGATTTACGTAAATGTATTAATACAATCCAATTATCAACTATAACTAATAGTAAAGGAGATAAATATCTTCAATTAGATAAATCAGTACTAGTATCATCTAATTACATAAATTTAATTTTAAAAGAATTATCTAAGAAAAAACCAGGGTGGGAAATTATTAGACAAATAATAACTGATGCAAATGTCAGTGACTTTGAGGAACTTTATC
>Ga0208161_1001162_pt1 | contig 14292 bp, 9 predicted proteins | sample CB_VirMetaG_3_FD_184538 | JGI IMG/M metagenome (GOLD analysis project Ga0208161, IMG submission 184538) | Freshwater to marine saline gradient viral communities from Chesapeake Bay - CB_1508_1S Viral MetaG (SPAdes) (version 4) | ecosystem: Environmental > Aquatic > Marine > Coastal | place: USA...
AATGGACATTGAAGGTCCAGAGGGGACAGCTGATGAATATCTTGATGAATTAGTTCAAGATAACCCAACAATAGCTAGTAGAAAACCTACAGCTTTACAAGGAGCTGCAATAGCATTAGCTATGGGAGTTAAAGATTTTGAAATTTTAACAGAATCTGTTAGTGGTTTGGCTGAAGTCTTGGGAGAAAGTAGATTAGTCGTAGAACAAAAATACACTGTTAATTATAGTAAAGAAGATAATAAATATAAAATCAGCAAAGTAAGAACAACTACAGAAACAGAACCTACAACATCAACACCTACAACACCTACAACACCTACAACACCTACAACACCTACAAGACCTCAACAAACACCTACTCCAGTAGCACCTGAACCAGATGTTGCAACTGAAGAAGAAATACAAGATTTTGCTGGTAGATATAGTAGTAAAAAACAGGCTGAAGAAAGTTTAGAAAATCTAGAAAGAATAAACGATACAAAAGCAACTAAAAATGAGTGTATCGCTGTTATAGGTGCAGCATCTAAAGCGTTACCTACGGTTGGTGGACCTAACACATACAAAGTACTACAATATTGTTATGACGCTTATAATTTTAGTGGTAAAGAAAGTAGACGTGTTAAAAGCGGTTATGGTATAACAGGAAAAGGTGACTTAAAAAATAAAAAAAGAAAATAAAAATAATAGATAATGTCTAAATTACAATTTAAAGAATCTGAATTAGTTTCATTTATTGAAGACCTAGTAAATGAAGAGAGAACTACCCTTTCTGAATCAAAAGAAAGAAAAATAAATATATGGGTAGATAGGTTTGAAAGAAAAAATAAGAATAATTCTCCAGAACTTGTTTTTGAAAATTTCTCTAGAGAGATAAACAAACTTTCTAGAAATGGTATAAGCACTGATGATTTATCACTTTATTTAACAAAAAACAAAAAAATAATAAATGAACAAGCAGCTTTTACAATGTCTCAAAACCAAGGAATTTTTGGGACAATATGGGAAACTGTTCGTGAAGGATTATATAGATGGATTTTAGGTTTTATGGGAATAAAAGATGGTGAATTAAAAGAAGTTTTGGCTAACACTTTGGGTAACGTACCATTCACAGATTTACCTAAATTAATGAATTGTAATTTTTTAGCACCAATCCTAACTAAAGGTATTTTGGAATATGGTATAAGAAGAATTAATAGGTCAATTACTGGTATGTCTGGAGGTTTTGAACAAATTTTTGGTAATTCGATTACTAATTTAGGTGACAACACAGAATTCTATCAAGACTTAGAATCTCAAGTTAGAGACTTTTTATGTGGTGCTTTAGGTAAGAAAAAAACTCAGGTACAAAATACTTTAGATGATGTGGAAGAACAAAACAAAGAAATGTGGGGTTCTGGTAGAAAAGAAAAAGGTGGTGAAGTACCACCAGAAAGTTCTGGTCAATCAGTATCGTCTGGTTTGAATGATATTGCTAAAAAGTATTTTAATCAATTTATGCAAAATTTAGGAAGATAACCTAAAAAACATAGAAAACAATAAAAGGTTCCTAATGGAACCTTTTTTATTTTGTAGAGGTGTCGGGTTTCTAACCCGAGTCTTGCTCGCAATATCCATAAAGGACTACACGCTTAGGTCAATACTGATTCTCAATATTCCGAAATAGTCAGTTTGTTCTTCACCAAATAAAACTTTTAAAAAATAAAATAAAAAACCCCTCCGAAGAGGGGGGGGGTGTTTTTACCCCATTTCCACATATTTATAAATAAAAACATTATGAATTGGAATTACATATCAGGATTTTTCGATGCGGACGGTTATATAACTATGGTTAGTCCAAACAAAGGTAAAAATAAAACACTATACATTGGATTTACAAATGTTGAGTTAAATATATTAGAAGAAATTAAGGATTTCATCCAATCTGAACTTAATGTAAAAGGGTCAATATCTAAAAAGACGGCGAGAAAAGAAAATCATTCAGACAGTTATGATTTAAAATATTTATACAATAATGCGTTAAAAGTTATTGAACATATTGAAACTTATCATCCTAAAAAGAAGCACAGAAAAGAAATTATAACGGAACAGTATCTAAAATTAACACCAAGAAATGGTAAATACAGTGATGAAATGAAAAAAGAAAGGGAGAAGATGATAGATATTTTCTTCTCCCATTAATTGTGGAGGTGCTGGGTTTCGCATAAAATCAACGTATTTCTACGATGTATGGACTATATCATCATCTCAGTGAGATGTCGGACGCTTATGTGGTAATTAAGAGGACTCTACCTCTCCACTAGTCTCTGAACCTTTTTAAGATGTATCTTAAACTTGGCTGCTGATTAACATATCATTTATGACTTAGTCTTCCAGCAATTCATCCGATTTTTAATTCAACATCGCTGTTGAATGGGTCCTCAATTAAACCCAGGTCTTGCTCGCAATATCCATAAAGGACTACACGCTTAGGTCAATACTGATTCTCAATATTCCGAAATAGTCAGTTTGTTCTTCACCATCGTAAACTTGACAACCAATGGACGACTCGATTTTGGGTTCAGTCGTTTTTTCACCACAACAACGGACTTCTGTTCAAAGGTATATGTCCTGACCGACCCGTTTCACTGTCACGTCTTACGCTACAGCTACTTCTTCAGTTCGTAGAAGACCTACAGCCTGAAGTTTTGCGAATGTTTCGCCATTTAAAAAATTGTATCCATAGATTAAAGTGATAGGAAACCTCTCACTGCGTGCCCCGTATGACTATCTACGCCAATCAATTCCAGTTCACCCCCATATTTCAAAGAACTAAGATTATAAGTATAATCTGTTTAACTTAAATATCTAATTTTTGATTAGAGTACAAATATAAAAAATAATTTTCAATAAAAAAATAATTTAATTTTTTTTTTAAAATATTATTATTATCTTTAGTTTATGGATAAAGAAAGATTAAATAAATTAAAAAAGTTATTATCTGTACCAACATATACATGGTCTGAAGATAAGTTAATTAAACACGTAATTGAGTATATTAGTTCAATTGATGGTGTTAGTCATTTTCAAGATGATTTAGGGAGTATTTATATCACTAAAGGTGAATCAAACACTTACCCTTGTTTAGTTGCACATTTAGACAGTGTACATCAACTAACTGATATGAAAGTTGTAGAAGAAGAATTACCAAATGCACAAGGTGAACTTAAATTAGGTTTAAAAGCTTATGATTCAGAGTTTGGTTTACCTACTGGTATTGGTGGTGATGATAAAGCTGGTGTTTTCATTTGTTTACAATTATTGGAAATGGTGGATGTGTGTAAAATATTTTTACCTGTAGCTGAAGAAACTGGATGTAACGGTTCTAGAGAGGCTGACCCAAAATTTTTTGAAAATGTTGGGTATGCAATTCAATTTGATTCTACAGAAAATAACACTATGAGTAAAACTTTGATGGGAGTTAAATTATATGAAGAAGAAAGTAAATTTTTCAATTCTGTTAAAGATATAATTTTAGAACATGGTTTTACTAAATGGTTAAATCATCCATACACTGATACTATGATGTTAAAGAAGAAATTTAATTTCCCTTGTTTAAATTTTGCGGCAGGGTATTACAATTATCACACCAAAAACGAGTATGTAATTGTGGAAGATGTTGAAAACGCAATAAATTTGGGTTTAAAAGTGATAAATCAACTAGGCAATAAAAAATATGAATTTGTTCATATTCCAAATAGTTATCCTAATATTCTTTTTTAGTATTATTTTATTTTTAGAGGTATTTATAATAAAAAATAGTTTATGCCTTTACCAATACCATTTTATTTAAGGACTTCACAAAACACACCATTAACACATGTTCAATTAGATGGTAATCTCAGTATTTTAAATACTAAAATTGATAATACAACATGTTTAAATGTAGGTAATGGTATAGGTATGTTTAGAGATAAGGATGTTAATCCTAATAGTGGTACTATTAATTTATATTCATTATCTGGTACAAATGGAATTAACATTTCATTATCTAATAATAGTTTAATTATTGATGGTTCTGGAACTTCTTTTACTGGAAACACTTCTGGTAATTGTATAACAGATTTATATATAACCAATTTATATGGTTGCTCACCAATAACAGTACATGATAATATACAACATGTTGGTTCTACAGCGAGTGGTTTATTATCTACAGCTATGGGTTATCAAACAACTGCTAGTGGAATTTATTCACATGCTGAAGGTCTTATTACAATAGCTAGTGGTGATTATTCACATGCAGAAGGTACTGGAACAACTGCTAGTGGTGATTATTCACATGCAGAAGGTAAGAGTACAATAGCTAGTGGTACTAGTTCACATGCAGAAGGTACTAGTACGGTAGCTAGTGGTCTTGTTTCACATGCGGAAGGTAGTAGTACAACAGCTAGTGGTAATGTTTCACATGCAGAAGGTAGTGAATCAGTAGCTAGTGGTATTGCTTCACATGCAGAAGGTAGTGGAACAACAGCTAGTGGAATTTATTCACATGCAGAAGGTAGTTTAACAATTGCTAGTGGTCTTGTTTCACATGCTGAAGGTGATAGTACTATAGCTAGTGGTCTTGTTTCACATGCAGAAGGTAGTGAATCAGTAGCTAGTGGTATTGCTTCACATGCAGAAGGTATTGAAACAGTTGCTAGTGGTACTAGTTCACATGCGGAAGGTATTGAAACAGTTGCTAGTGGTCTTGGTTCACATGCGGAAGGTAGTAGTACAACAGCTAGTGGTAATGGTTCACACGCAGAAGGTAGTGAAACAATTGCTAGTGGTCTTGTTTCACACGCAGAAGGTAGTTTAACAATTGCTAGTGGTGATGGTTCACACGCAGAAGGTAGTGAATCAGTAGCTAGTGGTATTGCTTCACATGCAGAAGGTAGTTTAACAATAGCTAGTGGTGTTACATCACATGCAGAAGGTAATGGAACAATAGCTAGTGGTAATGCTTCACATGCAGAAGGTAATGGAACAATAGCTAGTGGTACTAATTCACATGCAGAAGGTACTAGTACGGTAGCTAGTGGTGAAGCTTCACATTCAGAAGGTGATGGTACTATAGCTAGTGGTTATGGTTCACATGCAGAAGGTGATGGTACTGAAGCTAGTGGTAATTTTTCACATACAGAAGGTGAAAGTACAACAGCTAGTGGTGAAGCTTCACATGCAGAAGGTGGTAGTACTGAAGCTAGTGGTGATTATTCACATGCAGAAGGTGGTGATACAATAGCTAGTGGTAATTATTCACATGCAGAAGGTAGTTCAACAACAGCTAGTGGTGATAATTCACATGCTGAAGGTGAAACTTCCGAAGCTAGTGGTACTGCTTCACATGCTGAGGGTGGTAATACTCTAGCTAGTGGTGCTAATTCACATGCAGAAGGTGCTAGTACTGAAGCTAGTGGTCTTGTTTCACATGCTGAAGGTACTAATACAATAGCTAGTGGTAAACAGTCACATGCAGAAGGTGCTAGTACGGTAGCTAGTGGAAACACATCACATGCTGAAGGAAATTTTACAGTAGCTGGTGGTAATTATTCACATGCAGAAGGCAGGTATTCAATTGCTAGTGGTCTTGTTTCACATGCAGAAGGTTTTGAAACAATTGCTAGTGGTGATTATTCACATGCAGAAGGTAGTGGGACAACAGCTAGTGGAATTTATTCACATGCAGAAGGTGTTAATACTGAAGCTAGTGGAAACACATCACATGCAGAAGGTATTTTAACTCTATCTAGTGGTGAAGCTTCACATGCAGAAGGTAGAAATACTATAGCTAGTGGTAATTATTCACATGCAGAAGGTAGTTTTACAATAGCTAGTGGTCTTGTTTCACATGCTGAAGGTAGTGGAACAACAGCTAGTGGAATTTATTCACATGCTGAAGGTCTTAATACTGTAGCTAGTGGTGTTACATCACATGCAGAAGGTGCTGGAACAATAGCTAGTGGTGGTTATTCACACGCAGAAGGTGAAGATACTGAAGCTAGTGGTGATTATTCTCATGCAGAAGGTATTGGAACAACTGCTAGTGGTCTTGCTTCACACGCAGAAGGTCTTAATAGTCTAGCTAGTGGTTTTTATTCACATGCAGAAGGTTTTAATCCAACTGCTAGTGGTAACTATTCACATGCAGAAGGTAGGAATACAATAGCTAGTGGAAGTACATCACATGCAGAAGGTTTTAATACAATTGCTAGTGGTGATTATTCACACGCAGAAGGTTATTTTACAACATCTATTGGTGATTATTCTCATGCAGAAGGTAGGAATACAATAGCTAGTGGTGTTTTGTCGCATGCAGAAGGTTTTAATTCAACTGCTAGTGGTGATTATTCACATGCAGAAGGTAGGGATACAATAGCTAGTGGTTATACTTCACATGCTGAAGGTACTAATACAATTGCTGGTGGTACTTATTCACACGCAGAAGGTAGTAATACAACTGCTAGTGGTGATTATTCACACGCAGAAGGTAGTAATACTGAAGCTAGTGGTGATTATTCACATGCTGAAGGTGGTTATACAACTGCTAGTGGTCTTAATTCACATGCAGAAGGTAGTAGTACAACAGCTAGTGGTGATTATTCACATGCAGAAGGTATTGAAACAGTTGCTAGTGGTGATTATTCACATGCTGAAGGTAGTGGAACAATAGCTAATGGTGAATATTCACATGCTGGTGGTAAGAATACAGTTGCTAGTGGGGTTACCTCATTTACTCATTTCACAAATAATACAGGTGGGAGATTAGGAGCGTATGGTGATTATTCAGCAATTCTTGGAGGTATTAATTCAAATATAGATAATACAGGTCATTATTCTGTGATACTTGGTGGTAGTGGTAATACTATTAGTGGTTTGTTTAGTGCAGTTATAGGTAGTAGTGGTATAACAGCAACTGCTGATAATACAGTATATGTACCAAATTTAATTATAGATGGTCTTACAAATGTTACTGATTTACAAACTAATGGTGATGGTTTAATAATTGATGGAGCTTCAGATATATCCCTTAAAAATAATGTGGAAACTTTGTCTAACGCTTTAGAAAAAATCATTTTATTAAATCCAGTTTCATTTGAGTGGAAAGAAGAAATGAAATTAAGAGAAGGTAAAGTATTTGGTTTAATAGCACAAGAAGTAGAAAAAGTAATACCACAAATAGTAAGAGAAAGAGTTAATGGTAGTGGTACTTTAACTGTAGAATATAAAGAATTAATTCCTTGGTTAATTTCAGCGATACAAGAATTAGTCAAAGAAAATAATATCGTCCCAGATTACACCCCAACTTCAACAGACGATTCATTTGGTAGGGTAGGTACTATGGTTAGGGACGATAATTATTTTTATATTAAAGGGAGTGACGGTTGGCGTAGAACTTCCCTTGAAAAATTTTAATTAAATTGTATTAATTACAATTTCATTATCTTTAGTAACACTAATTTTATATTTCATATTTTCTAAAATATCACCTTTTAGTATATTTTCAGAGATAAAATCTTCTATTTTATTTTGAATAGCTCTTTTAATTGGTCTAGCTCCAAATTTTTCATCATAACCTTCATTAAGAATAAATTTAGTTATTGAATCGTCAAATGAAATATCATAATTTTGTTCAACTAATCTATCTTGCAGTGATTTTATTTCTAATTTGATAATTTTAGAGACTGTAGATTTTTCTAAAGGTTTAAATACAACTGTTTGGTCTATTCTATTTAAAAATTCAGGTCTAAAGGTATTTTTAAGTGCTTTTTTAATTATAGCTTCTCTTTTTTCCTCAAGTCTTGATTCACTTTCTTTTGTTGAGAACCCTAAAGGACTATTAAATTCGGAAACTTGTTTTGCTCCAACATTAGATGTCATAATTAATAAAGTGTTTTTAAAATTAATTTTTCTACCCAAACTATCAGTTATATGACCATCATCAAATATTTGTAACAATAAGTCATATATGTCAGAGTGTGCTTTTTCTATTTCATCTAAAAGAATTACAGAATAAGGTTTTTTTCTAACCGCTTCGGTTAATTGACCACCTTCATTATAACCTACGTAACCTGGAGGAGACCCAATTAATCTAGTAGAATTAAATTTTTCTTTATATTCTGACATGTCTAATCTTATTAAAGCATCTTCACTACCAAAAACTTCTTTAGCTATCGCTTTAGCTAAATGAGTCTTACCTACACCAGTAGAACCTAAAAACATAAATGAACCAATAGGTTTTTTAACTTCACGAATACCAACTCTATTTCTGCGAATAGCTCTAGCTATTTTTTGTATAGCTTCATCTTGCCCAATTACTAATTTTTTAAGTGATTTTTCTAATGTGAGCAGACTTTTTGTTTCATCAGCATCTAATTTAGATAAAGGAATTTTTGTTATTTGGGACACTACATCATATATGTCTTTTTCTGTAATATCTATTCTACTACTTTCCATTTCTATTTCCCATTCTAACTTTCTATCTTCCAATTCTCTAACTACATTTTTCTCCTCATCTCTAAGTTCAGCAGCTTTTTCATATTTTTGTGATTTAACAACTTCAACTTTTTCTAATTTTAAATCACTTAACTTAGACCTTAAATCTTCAATTTCTTTAGGATATTCAATATCAACTTGAACTTTAGCTCCCACTTCATCCATAATATCAATAGCTTTATCTGGAAATTCTCTATTTGTTATGTAACGTTCAGCTAACATAACACAAGTAGATAATGACTCTTCAGTAAATTTTACTTTATGGTGGTCTTCGTATTTTTCTTTAATGTTATTTAAAATTTGTAATGTTTCTTCCATTGTTGTTGGTTCCACTACAACTTTTTGAAATCTTCTTTCAAGAGCACCATCTTTTTCAATATTTTCTCGGTATTCATTTATGGTGGTAGCTCCGATACATTGAACTTCTCCCCTCGCCAAAGCTGGTTTGAATATATTTGCAGCATCTAAAGAACCAGAAGCGTTACCAGTTCCAACAACTGTATGAATTTCATCTATGAATATTATAATATTTGGATTGTCCTTCAATTCATCAATAATAGCTTTCATTCTTTCTTCAAATTGACCTCTGTATTTTGTTCCAGCTACTATTGAAGTTAAGTCTAAAGCTATTATTCTTTTGTCTAAAAGATTTCTAGGACATCTACCTTCATTTATTTTAATAGCTAAACCTTCTACTAAAGCGGTTTTACCACAACCTGGTTCACCTATTAATACAGGGTTATTCTTTTTTCTTCTAGAAAGTATTTGAGCTATTCTATTTATTTCATCTCCTCTACCAACAACTGGGTCTAACTTTCCTTCTTCCGCATATTTTATCAAATCTCTAGAAAAATTATCAAGAACTGGTGTTCTACTTTTAATAGACGTTTTTTCTTTTCTTGTTTTACTTTTGTTTTCGTCAGATTCAAAATCAGCGAAACTTCCTTCTAATTTCATAGGCATATTTAAATATTTTTAGTTAATTAAAATCATACCAATAATAATCCCAATAATCAACCCTTGTCTTTTTGACAATACGATATGACATAATGTCAGTATTTTTGTCATGGTATATTATTTGAATACTTGATTTACGAGAAAAATATTAATATATTTCTCATAAATAAACAAATAAATATAAATAAAATTAAACAAATGGGAAAAGTAATCGGAATAGATTTAGGAACCACAAATTCATGTGTTGCTGTAGTAGAAGGCAACGAACCTAAAGTTATCGTTAATGGTGAAGGTCAAAGAACAACACCATCTATTGTAGCTTTTAAAAATAAAGGAGAAAGATTAGTTGGTGACCCAGCTAAAAGGCAAGCTGTAACTAATCCAGAAAAAACAATATACTCTGTAAAAAGATTTATGGGTAGTAAGTACTCAGAAATTAAAAAAGAAGCTACTAAAATGCCTTATAAAGTATCAAAAATAGACAATGATGGTATTGGTATAGAAATAGAAGATACTAAGTATGTTCCACAAGAAATTTCTGCTGTTGTATTACAAAATCTAAAGAAAACAGCTGAAGAGTATTTAGGTGAAACAGTTACAGATGCAGTAATTACAGTACCAGCTTACTTTAATGATTCACAAAGAAATGCTACTAAGGAAGCTGGAGAAATTGCAGGTTTAAATGTCTTAAGAATTATTAATGAACCAACCGCAGCTTCATTAGCTTATGGTTTAGAAGATGATAAGGATAAAAAAGTTGTTGTTTATGACTTGGGTGGTGGAACTTTTGATGTGTCAGTTCTGGAAATTGGAGATGGTGTATTTGAAGTTTTGTCCACAAACGGTGATACTCACTTAGGTGGTGATAATTTTGATGAAACCATAATGGACTGGGTTATGGATGAATTTAAATCACAAAATGGTATTGATATTAGTAAAGATACTATGGCATTACAAAGAATTAAAGAGGCTTCTGAAAAAGCAAAAGTAGAATTGTCCTCATCCCCAAGTACTGAGATTAATCTACCTTACTTAACTGCTGATTCTACAGGACCTAAACATTTGGTTCTTACCTTATCACGTTCTAAATTTGAATCTATGGTTAAAGATTTGGTTGATAGAAGTATTAAACCATGTGAAAAAGCACTTAAAGATGCTAAATTAACAATAAACGATATTGATGATGTTATTTTGGTTGGGGGGTCAACTAGAATACCAATTATTCAAGAATCTGTAGAAAAATTCTTTAATAAAAAACCATCTAAAGGTGTTAATCCAGATGAGGTAGTTGCTATGGGAGCTGCAATTCAAGGAGGAGTTTTATCTGGTGATATAAATGATGTTGTATTATTAGATGTTACACCATTATCTTTAGGTATCGAAACTATGGGTGGTGTTATGACTAAATTAATTGATGCTAATACTACAATACCAGCGTCTAAGTCACAAGTATTTTCCACAGCTTCGGATAATCAACCATCAGTAGATATTCACGTATTACAAGGAGAACGTGCAATGGCTGTAGATAACAGAACATTAGGAAGATTCCAATTAACAGACATTCCACCAGCCCCTAGAGGTATTCCACAAATTGAAGTAACTTTCGACATTGATGCTAATGGTATTATAAATGTAAGTGCAAATGATAAAGGAACAGGAAAATCACAGAAAATTAAGATTGAGTCTGGAAGTAGTTTATCTGATGAAGAAATAGAAAGAATGAAAATGGAAGCAAAAGAAAATTCAGCTAAAGATGAAGAAAAGAAAAACAAAATTCAAAAGTTGAATGAAGTTGATACTATGATTTTCCAAACTGAAAAACAGATGAAAGAGTTTGGTGATAAATTAAATGAAGATGACACAACTAAACTAAATAAGTGTTTGGATGAACTTAAAGAAGCTCACAAAAATGAAGACATGGATAATATGTCAATGTTGTTGGAAAATTTAAATAAGGAATGGCAGACAATCTCAACTAAATTATATCAACAAACGGAAGAAACTCAAAATACTGAGAATAATCAAGAAGAAACTACGGATGTAGAATTTGAGGAGGTGAAATAATATGGGAGTACTATCAGAAGTATACAGCGGTGATAGAATTATCAACCAATATAAATCATCAAATATAAAAGGTTCGATTTATAATAAAAAAACCAAATTACTCATAATTGAGTTTAATGGCGGCAGAAAATACGAGTACGAAGATGTTCCCGATGATGTAGCTGCTGGATTAAGAATAGCTAAAAGCCAAGGTGTTTATTTCAATAAAGAGATAACAAAAAAGTACAAATATAAATTACTTGATTAACTTACGTTAAAGTGAAGTATTTATAGGTATGAACCTAGCGGATAGAATTTTAAAAAGTTTTAATCAGAAAAAAAGTTTAAATCCCGAAATTTGGACCTTAGACAAAAATAAAAATTATGTTCTAAGAAAAGAAGTTCGGGATAAACTTTTGCTTATAGCTAATGATTTCTTGGATTTCATAGATATTGATAATTTAGATTGTGACGTTGACACTAAACAATGTGATATTGCTGATATTACAATAACTGGAAGTATTTGTAATTATAATTGGTCTAAATTTTCAGATATAGATTTACATTTATTAATTGATTATGAATCAATTGATGAAAATGTGGATTTAGTTAAAAATATATTAAATACTAAAAAAAATCTTTGGAACGCTTCACATGATATCGAAGTTAAGGGTTATGAGGTTGAGGTATATGCTCAAGATATAGATGAAGTACACCATTCTACTGGTGTTTATTCTGTATTATACAATGAATGGATTGTAGAACCTAGTAAAACTAAAATAGAAGTAGATGTTGATAAAATATTAGAAAAATCACAAGGGTGGATGGAAATAATTGATTCCATTCATCATGAAGCATATCAAAAATCACCAAATGAAATATTAGAATTAATAGAAAAAATTAAAACAAAACTTAAAAAATTTAGAAGTAGTGGGTTAGAAGAAGGGGGTGAGTATTCTGACGAGAATCTAACCTTTAAATTTTTAAGAAGAAGTGGTTATATTAAAAAACTATTTGATTTAAAAAATAAAGTACTTGATTTGACTCTAAGTTTGGATTAGAATAGTTTTTTTTCTATTGGAGTTAATATTTATATAAAAAAATAAATTTATTATGGCAAATTACGCTGGATTATCTTTTGGAGAAGAATTGTATTGTGGAACGGGAATACAACCGTTTTTAACAGCTGCTGGTGATTTAACAGGTAAAACTTGTACTTCAGTTCGTGCTTCTGGTGGTGCTGTAGCTGGTTTAATTATAAATGGTGCTACAGTTAGTATTAGTGACGGCAACTCTTTAGATGTTGTAATAAAGAATATTACTGGTACAACAACAAACGCTTGTTTTACTTGTGATTGTAGAACTTGTTTAGACCCAGACGGTAACGCACAAAGAGCAACATACAGTGGAAACACAATAAACCCATCTAGCCCTTATACATTAATCGGTATGGGTTATTTACAAAGTTAAAATAAAAAAAATAATTAAAATAACAAAAAATGGCAGATTTAAAACCAATAGGGAGTGAAAAACTTCCATTAGATAAAAAACTCCAAAGAATAATGGAAATAGCTAATTATGGTATTACAAAAAAAACCAAAGACCATAAAACAGCTTCATTAGAGTATAGTATAAAAGCAGCTGACGGAAATAGGTATGGAATTATCAGAGAAAATTCACAATACCTAATCTTAAAGGAAGGAAGTAAAGGATTTACATATCTTAATGGTATGAGAAACAATTCAAGATATACATTCAATTCTTATGCAGAAGCTTTAAAGAAACTTAATTTATTAATGAAACCTATTAATGAAAGTTATAATAATGGTAGACAATTAAATTTAATTGGGGAACAAGAGGAAGATAAAAAATTTGTACTTAAACAACCAAAATCAGAAGAAGATGATACGGATTTAAGTATTTCAGATACTATGGATTTAGGAACTGGTGATGAAGAATTAGATGTTGATACCGATTTTGACATGGGTGGTGATACTGAAATTGAAATGGACACTGAAGTAGAAGGTGAAATGTCTGAAGATGATGATGATGCAACAAAAGCTATACAAAAATTAACTGGAAAGTTAGGTCAAAAGTTAAGAGAATTATCAGAACCAGAAATGACAGCTGACATTATTAAATACGTACTTAATTCAGTTATATCTGCTGTAGATTTAGAAAAGTTAACTACAGATGATAGAGATGAAATTGTAAGTAAATTTGAAGATGAAGATGTTGATTATACTGAAGAAGGAGAATTTGATGTTGATTTATCTGGTGAAGAAGAATTAGATATGGGTGATGAAGAATTAGATTTAGAAACAGAATTGGCTGAAGAAATGATGGGTGATTATGAAGAAGAAACTAATGAAAATTTAGGAGCACTAGCTAGAATGGCGATAGGAGCTGCAGCAACTGGATTTGGACAAAGAGCTGCGGAAAGAGCTGCGGACAGAGTCTTTAATGAAGAAAAAGAAATGGACGAAAACGCTTTTGTATTAGCTGCAGATGAAGCTAGAGACAAAGGTAAAAAAGTATTTGAATTTCCTAAAGGAAGTGGTAAAATGCATCCAGTAACTATTAAAACAGATATAGATGTTAATGAAGAAGATACATTAAATTTTAGTGGAGAACCTGAGGATGTTGAGGCTATTGATGCTGTAGCTGACATTTTCAATGAAAGTTTCGTTGGTAAAACACTTAAAAAATACTTTGAACTTACACCTAGAGAAAAGAAACAAAAAAGATTACAAGAACAAAAAAGAAAACAAAGA
>Ga0208161_1001163_pt1 | contig 14289 bp, 22 predicted proteins | sample CB_VirMetaG_3_FD_184538 | JGI IMG/M metagenome (GOLD analysis project Ga0208161, IMG submission 184538) | Freshwater to marine saline gradient viral communities from Chesapeake Bay - CB_1508_1S Viral MetaG (SPAdes) (version 4) | ecosystem: Environmental > Aquatic > Marine > Coastal | place: USA...
TGTGATGCTTTCCACATCTTTTAATTTCTTATCCACCAAACTTGTAATGGCTTGCTTCTCACTATCCATAAAGAGCATATGTCCAATGCCTATTTTAAATGGATTTACATGCCCTATGATGCCTTGCCATACAGCGGCTCCGTAGGTATTCATAGGAGGACATTTAGCCTTCAATTGTCCATCTCTCTTACTGAATGCTTCTCGAAGTCCTATTTGGATATCGTAGTTGGAGTCAAAACCCATTTTGATTTCTCCACCAATATAAACTGGATGGTAATCAATCTCATCTTGTATCATATCGCCAACCTCCCAAAAGTCACTGCATACAGCCATTTTATGCTCATGACTAACGATAATAACTGGGTAACTATCCCCTTTTAAGGGATGTTCTACCAAATCGAACGATTGACCAATTCTGTTCTTGAAGTGGTCTAATACTGTTGGCTTGTCTGCCATTAGTTTACTATAATTTAATTTTTGCATAACTCTTGAATTTCTGCATAATACCTGCAATGTTGTAAAATCGTTAAATTGTTACTCTTCCAATCCATGGAAGTGTATACAGCGATGGAATCTCTCTCACTCCATGTGCTGATTTCTTTCATGTAACTTTGCTTGTTTAGCAAGGTTTGGCATGTTCCTCTGTCGTAATGAGTGCTCTTCTCACAACTTGCAAGAAGAAGCACTCCAAATAATAACTTTTTCATAATTGTTCGAATAAAATACTATCATCCTCGAATTTAGCTTGCCTTTTTAGGTAACTCCAGGTGAATGCCTGGATGAATTTTTGCTTCCTTTCTGAACCTAGTTCAAATAGGAAGTTAAGTAGTCCATGGCTTCCACCATGCCTGCTTTGTTGGGTTTTTAACTTGTCCTTAAAATGGTCGTACAAATCATCATTTGACCTTAATCCTGCCTCTATGTCTTCTCTGCTATAATTCCAAGCGGCATAAAGGAATTGCTCTGTAAATGTTGAATTTTCCATAATTAAAAAATATAATTGGTTAATAAAATTAGTTGTTTTGGTTGTTTATAGCTTCTCGGCAAATTGAATATTTCCACCACACAAATAAACATCATAATTGCAAGGCTCAAGGTTGTAAGCCTGTTTTAAACTGTTCAAAAACTCTAGTTCATGTTTGGCCTCATAAAAGCCTTTTTTAGTTTGTACACGCGTATGAACTGCCCTTTTTGTTACTCTTACAGATAAATTTTTGTCCTTTGCCCTAAAATAAATTGTATTCATAATTAAAAGATATAATTGGTTAATACTTTGTGGCTACAGAATAAGAATTCCCTATTCAACTCTTTTTTCACTTCGCTGTATGGAATTGCTTCGCATACTAACTCATCAATTAGGATAACTCTTTGGCCATCATCATAAATCTCTCCACTGAATGCGGCAGTGGTACCGATGTTTGAATATAACATATCTATTTGTTTTAAAATTAGCTCCCATGGGCACATCGCTGTGCCTTACATACTCAGTACCATGGGATGACCTAAATGTCGTAAATCTTGGCCTATTAGACCAAGTACATCCATGCTTCGCATTGCTATATGCGATTAAGCATTTGTCGGTATGGTATTGCTTGCCCCATACTGGCTTATTCACCACTTTTTTTCGTGGCTGACTTGCACTTCGGCTGGCTATGTGGGTGCCGAAGGGAGAATGTTTCCTAGAAGGTAATTCTCTGATACTACCTAACAATGTAACCCGAAGGTCATTTCTGCATTGCTACAGCCAATTTAAGATTAGAGTGAGAATTGGTAAGTTCACTTGTCGACTCATATAGGGTATCGACTCTCCTCAGGTTTCCGTGGTAACCCAGATGCCTACTTGGTAGGCCACATATCCACCGAGCAGAATGCTCAAGGTGTGACATCTAACGGTACTATATATGTGTAAGAACGTGTCGTTTTTGAATCATTGACGGAGCAAATATATATCAATTTCTTTTCCCTCCAAATTTTTTTTACTCTCCACCGAAAAAAAGTTCATTTTCCACCCTCATGTATTATAAGGTATATAAGAACACTAAATTTTAACATTTTTTAACATTTCGGAGCTTGTTGTGCTTTATTTGGACACTATTGGCTGGGAGCGGAGGTTAGGCACTCTCTCAAAGTCAGTGGTACTGCGGGATCCATCGTTTTGTATGTTATGTGCAGAGCATAAATTTTTAGGTTCGCCTAAAAAAATAGTTTAGACAAGCCTAAAAAAGATAAATGAATGTGTGCATTGGTTCAATTTTGGCCTAACGTGATTAGTGTGCATGAGTTTACTTGGTGCTTCCATGGTTCCTTATAATAGGTATTAAGTTGGACGGCCATCCAAGCGAAACCAAATAGTTACATTGTAGATCTAATCAGCTATTTAACCGAATGGATACGCTTAGGGAGCCACAGCTACAGAGACCATAAGCAATACACATGCACCACAAGCAGAGCAAAGTATGTAGCCAAACAGTTACAGAGGGAGATTAGTATGTAGCCATACAGTTACATAAGCCAATACAAAAGTCAAAAACTCAGCAGGAAATCGGAAAAAAATCGACCCCCCACCCCAAAATCGAAGCACGTTTTCACTTTGGACTCCGGCTTGTAATTTCGCTATATACCCCAAATCAACCATTTATGCGACATAACTTCTTTAATAGCACATAACCACCGTTACCTATTTATTACTCTTATAATGTTATTCTTCTACATTTTCCTGTTGAAAAAATGTTGTATAAGTAATTGATAATCAATAGTTCTGTTGTACTGTTATAAAAAAAAATGAAATGAGATAGAAATTAAAGTACGCATAAAGAATAGAGAGAGAGAGAGATAGGGAAGGTGGAAAAATCAACATTTGCAACATTGGAAAGGTTGACTATATTTGTTGCATGGAAAAAATTTATTTAAATCAAGATTGCATTATTATCGTCTCAGATGATGATGGTGTAGTGTTACTTGCTATGGATTATGTTCATAGTGATAACCAAAGTACAGCAGAGGTAAAAGAGGATAGTTATTTAGTTCAGACTGAGGATGACTTATCAGAGCTTGCTGGTTTCTTGGATGAGTTGCCTTATATAGAGGATTATGACATAGAGGTAAAAGAAACCACATTCGAGCTGTCTTTTAAAACGAGGCACGGTATGAGTGTTTCTTGTGAGTCTTCTATAAAGAGAAATATCAGCAGGAAATATTTGGAGGAGATGTTAGATGGTTATGAGTTTATTTTGGCTACATGCCCTTTAGGTATGGGTGAGAAAATAGATACTGAGGCTAAGATTGAGTTACTAAAAGATATACTTTCGTAGTTATGGCTTACGAGGATAACGAAGCAGATAGAAAAAGGATAGATTGGCTCTTGCGTATTCAAGCGAGGGCCAATTCTAACTTAGGTGTAGATAGCACACCATCAGAGGTAAAGAGGGTGATGAAAGTTATTAATCGATCAGACAGGTTGATTAGGTCTATTGATAAGAAATTCTTCCCTACGAGTAAGGAGATTGCGGAGATGTTTACATTTAATGTTTTAGCTAGTAAATAATTTGGTAAATTTGTATTGTAGAAACAAAAACCATGAAATCTAAAAAGAACGTAAGCCTAAGTGTAAAAAGAGGTGAGAAGCTATCAATAGAAAGAGGAGCAGGATTAACTGAAAAAGGGAGAAAGAAATATAACAGAGCCACAGGTTCTAACTTACAGGCACCAGCACCAAACCCAAAAACGAAAAAAGACAAAGCAAGAAGGAAAAGTTTCTGTGCGAGAATGTCAGGGGTGTCAGGTCCAACAAGTAAGGATGGTAAACTAACAAGGAAAGGTGCAGCTTTAAAGAGATGGAATTGTTAAGTCTATGAAAAGTAAATCTACAGTAAATAAAGCAGGCAATTACACTAAGCCTACCATGCGTAAGAATTTGTTTAACAAAATTAAAGCAGGGACAAAAGGCGGAAGAGCTGGTGAATGGTCGGCTCGTAAAGCTCAAATGTTAGCAAAAGAATATAAATCTAAAGGAGGAGGATACAAATGAAAGGTGTAAAACACTACAAGAAAGACGGAACACTTTACACAGGAGGAACACATAAAATGCCAAATGGTTCATTACACTCTGGAAAGACTCACAGTAAAACAAGTGTAAAATTATTTCACTTTAAAGAGTTATCTGATACTGCTAAGAAAAAAACAAGAAAGACAAAATAATGCCACTTAAAAAAGGTAAATCAGCAAAGACTATTTCAGAGAACATTAAAGCTGAAATGAAAAGAGGTAAGCCTCAAAAGCAGGCAATTGCTATTGCACTTTCAAAAGCTAAGAAAAAGAGAAAATAATGCCACTTAAAAAATCACAAAAGTCTTTAAATAAATGGACTAAGCAAAATTGGACTACACCATCCGGGAAAAAATCTTCCGAAACAGGAGAGGTGTATGCCCCTGCTAAAACTATAAGTAAGTTAAAGTCTACTCCATCAGGTAGAAAAAAGTTAGCTCTTGCTAATAAAAAGAAAAGAGAAGCTACATCTAAGGGTGAGCAATATGCTAAACATGGATTACATAAGGGTAAAAATCGATAAAGGAGATGATTAGTTCAGACTGGTTGCTATCAAATAACTTTAGGGATTTAGGTTATGGTTTGTGGGAGTATAAAAAACAAGATTGGATAGAGTATGATCTCAACTATTACACTGTATGTATAAACGAAAGATGGTTAGAGCCTCAATATAAATTTCCAGAAGAGTTAAATAATTTAGTAAAAACTTTGACAGGTGAAAGTATTTATTAAATTTGCACTAATGAAAACAATGCGTTCAAAAAGGCGTGGTAAATAATAATTATGGCAAGAGGAAACGTACCAACAAGAAGTAAAAGCACAACAGTAACAAGAACTAAACGTAATGGTGTTAGTGGAACATTAGTAAGCACCACAACATCAATAAGCGGTAGTTCTGCTCCAAGAAAAACTTATGCTCAATTAGCAAAAGAGGGAGGTAATGTTGCAGCAGCTAAGGCATACAACGCTAATAAAACATCTGAAAGTTTTAGACCAGATGCACCAAAAAAAATAACACCTAAAAAAGCTTCTGTTCCAACACCTCCAAACACAAGAAGTATTAAAGGAACGCCAATGAAAACTCCAAGACCTAGAACGTCTAATGAGGATGGTAGTTATGGTGGAGGAACAAGTTCTGGAAATAAAGGAAATCTAAAAAAGACAGTTAAAAAAGCTGTTATTAAAGCTAAAGATAAAATTGGAGCATCTAAAAAAAGAACACCAACGAAGACGAGTAAAAGAGAACTTGGTTGTGGTGTTAATAGTAAAAGATGTAAAGCCCCTAAGCGTTAATTTTTATTTTAAAGCATATCAACAACTAAAGGAAAATATAAAAAGAAGTTATGAACGATCCGGAAAAAGAAGGTAGAAAACTTAAGAGGAAGGTAAACTCTAAGAACGTAAAGTTGCGTAATAACAAAATAGTTGAGAAGACTAAAACTCCAAGGAAAAAGGTTGTTAAGAAAACCATCCAGAGGGGAGACAATCCTGTAAAGACTGTAAGAAAGACTGTTTCAAAAAAGAGCTCATCTAAAAATATTTCCGGAAGGGCTACAAAAATTGGAGCTGCTGTAGGAGCTGCTATAGGAGCAGGGATTATTGCCGTAGGTACAAGGAACGATGAGCCAACTTATAAGAATAGGGCTACTGGTGATTATGCTAGTGCTCAAGGAACTCTTCCATTTAGAAAAGAGACCACTCATTATATTGATAGGAAGCCTGAGACCAAAACACACATAACAAGTGGAAGGACTTACAAGGGCACTAACAATATTGGTTTAGGAGCTACTTTTGGTGGTGTTGGTTCCGCATTTGGTGCTGCTGCTGGTGCTAAGATTGGATCAAAGATGCAAACGAAAAGCAGAAAGACTGTGAATAAAACTGTTAGGACCAAAGAGGTGAATGGTGTTAGCAAGTCTGCTGTAAAAGCTGGAATGAAAACAATGCGTTCAAAAAGGCGTGGTAAATAATTTAGTAAAAACTTTAACAGGTGAAAGTATTTATTAAATTTGCTTTATTCAAATTTAATTTATGCTAAAATCAATTTTAACGGACCCATGGATAAGTGGGTTTATTGTGTTAGTCACACAATTTTTATTCGTCATGTTCAGGACCTTGAATGTGATACACACCTCAGAACGTAATATCTTAAAAGCAGTTATAACAGGAAATGCAATTGGTATATTGTGGCTGTTATCAATCGCTATTGGAGCGGATGCTGTTATGAGCATGACTTGGCAACCAATTTTAGCATATTTAATTGGCGGTACTATTGGAACATTTGTAGGATTTATTTTAAAGAAATGAGCATCATTGGTATATCAGGCAAGATTGGCTCCGGCAAAGATTTATCAGGGCAGATAATTAATTATTTATCTACTGTTGACCATCCTAGTTTTATTGAGTTTAGAGCTAGGCATGTTTATTCAAGCCAGTTGTTGGGTAACCCCAAGTACGAGTATAAAAAGTTTGCGGACAAAATCAAGGACACGTTGTGCTTATGGTTAGGTTGTACTAGGGAGCAGCTTGAAAATAGGAAGTATAAAGAGGCTTCATTGGGTCCTGAATGGGATGATTTAACACCGAGAAAGATATTACAACTTTTAGGGACTGAATGTGGTCGTAAGATCATCCATCCAAACATTTGGGTAAACTCGTTATTTTCAGATTATAAGGAGAATTCGAATTGGATTATTACAGATGTGAGATTTCCAAATGAGGTGGAAGGGATCAAGAACAGAGGTGGAAAAGTATTCCGAATAGAAAGGAGTATAGCATTAAGATCTCACTATCGTAGTGAAGATGACCTATTGGTTAATGGAACGGTTGAGGATATACATAAATACAATCATACAAGCGAGACTTCTTTGGATGGGTACAAGCACTTTGACGATGTATTAACAAACAGCGGATCACTTGAGAAGTTATATAACTTATGGTCATATTACTTCAAAAGGAGATAGAGTTAGACTCCTATCGTGGTTTATTTTTTGCTTATATTTGTATGTTAAAATAAAAAGAAATGAAAGGAAGTACATGTAAAAAAACCATGAAATCTAAAAGCAAGACCACATCTGGATACGGAAAAATGGGTAAATCAAAAACAAATACTTCTTCTAAAGGAAAGAAGAAATATTAATAAAAGTTTACTTACATACTTTTAGAATATTAAAGCCCTGCTTGATAAATCTCGCATGGCTTTTTATTTAGTTAAAATACCATATTAGTAGCAAATAAAAAGTTTAATATCTTTGCAGTTATGGGAAGAATAAATGACTACGATAATGACCAAACTATAAGCAATGATGACAAGCTTATTGGTAGTGACTCATCCAATGGTGGTGGCACAAAAAATTTTTCTTTATCTAATCTTAAGAGTTATTTTCAAGGAAACTATGTAGTTCAATCCTATGTTGATGGTATTGAAGATGCTCTTCAAGCTGATATAGATTCATTAAAAAAGCAAAAACTATTATTATTATCTGAAGAAAGGTCTATAAGTAATGTTATATTAGAGCCTACGGTAATTTCATTTAAAGGAATAACAGGAAATCCTTCTACAGGAAGTATTAATATTTATCCTGGCAAGATGAATCTTTTAAATAATACTTTTATTGCAAATATATCCGATGAAGCTTTTGTTATAAAAGTTTCAATGTCAGCTTTTACGAATATATCGGCTAATAATTCCCAGATTAATTTCAACTTAGAATCCTCTCCTGATAATGTTAATTTTGATATTATTAAAACAGTTCAAAGTTCAAAGTATAGTATAGGAAGTCATGTTGATTCATTTTACTCTTATTTTAATTTTCCATCAAATACTTATTTAAGAATAACTGTAAGTTCTACTCGTTCTGGAGATATACTTTCAGAATTTTCATCATTTGATTTTGAGATTCAGTAATATTTATATATTTGCTGTAAATTTAAATTAAATGAAACTATTATTTTCTGAAGAAGCTAGAGAAAAACTATTCTCAGGCATTACTAAAATTTACAAGGCTGTATCAAGCACATTAGGACCTAACGGTAAAACCGTAGTTTTAGAATCAAACAGACATATTGGTGGGATGACAGTGACAAAGGATGGTGTTACTGTAGCTAGAGCTGTAAACTTAGATGATAAGGTAGAAAGTCTTGGTGCCACTATGGTAAGACAAGCATCATTAAACACAGCAACAAAAGCTGGTGATGGGACAACAACATCGATAGTTTTAGCTTACGCTATAATTGAAAAAGGTTTAGAGCTTATTAATGGTAACTCTTCTTTAAGCAGATCTGATATAATGTCTAAAATAGTAGATTTAAAAAATTCATGCATCGATATTATTAATAAATCTAAGATAAACTTAGATGAGAAGTTAATGAAAGAAATTGCAACCATATCAACTAATAACACACCATGGCTCGGAGATTTAGTTCATAAGGCATACACAAGTGTTGGTAAAAACGGACATGTTACTGTTGATAATTCAAAGACAGAGGAGACATATTTTGAAGGTGCAAACGGGATTAAGATTGATAGGGGTATGTCTAATAGGGCTTTTATCAATAACATGAAGGGTGATCAGTGTATCCTTGAGGGTGATGTTCATGTTTTGGTGTCTACCCAAGAGATAAGTAATTTATCTCAAATAGAAGGGGCCTTATCAAAGGTTATACAAGAAAGAAAGCCATTAATTATAATAGCTCCATGCTCAGTTAACTTCAATGTTACTTTAGCTGCAAATACTGTGAAGTTAGGATTAAAGATGTTGGCTGTTGAACCGCCAAATTTCGGATGGAAGCAAGATGAGTTAATGAAGGATATTGCTTTAGCAACTGGTGCTACATACTTTAGCGAATCAACAGGGGATGATTTAAGTTTAATATCATATGAAGATCTTGGGTTAGTATCTAGAGTTGTTTCTGATCAGGAGTCTACAGTAATGGTTAGGGTTAATTCAAGCGATGAAGCTATAAGTCAAAGGGTAGAGGAATTGAAAGAGGCCATTAACGAAGCTTCTACCGAATCTGAGAGAGAGTTCATAAGAAAAAGAATTGCCACTTTAGATGGGGGTATAGGTGTTATATACGCAGGCGGTAATAGCGACATAGAGCAGAAAGAACTTTATGATAGAATAGAGGATGCTGTTTGTGCTGTAAGGTCATCTATAGAAGATGGGGTAGTGTCTGGGGCAGGGAAAGCTCTATATGATGCTCAAACCCATTTAGACTTTACTGTAGAAGATTTGACTCAAGAAGAAATTGTTGCTCATGAAATAATGAAATATGCATTAAAGCAACCTTTATTAAAGATACTGGAAAATGCTGATTTAAATAAAGAAGATGTTTATCCGTATAAAAATGAAATTGGATTTGGTTATAATTTAAAATCTGGTAAATATGGCAATCTTATTGATATGGGCGTTGTTGATCCTTCAAAAGTTACAAAGTCGGCATTAGAGAATGCTGTTTCTGTTGCAACTACTGTACTAGGGACTGATACTGTTGTTTATGAATCGAACTGATTTAGAAATTGGATCCATTGTTTCTGATAGGAATGGTAAGGTTTTTTCTATAGAAAAGTTTGGTGAAAACAACAAGGTTTTTTCTCATAATGGAATATCTGAATACATAAAATTCTTACTACCCGTAGATATTACAGGTAATATGCTTATTAGTCTAGGATTAAATTACGACCAAAGAACAGGTTGGTTTAGATGGGGTAAAGACCTAAAAAAGGGTATAATCAGAAAAAGTGCAGGATGGGTAGTTAGAGAAATTGTAAATGAAAATGACTTTTTAGACCACTCGCCAATAAAATTTATTTACGAATTTCAAAAAAAATATAAAAATGAATATAGTAACAATAGCTGATTACGTTTTATTTAAACCTGTTAACGAAGAGCTAAAGGATAAAAATGGAATGATAATTACAGACAAATCAGACTTCAGATACTCTAAAGGTAAGATTGTATCTGTTGGCGAGAGTTGTGGAAAACTAAAGGTGAATGATGTTATATATTACGATAAATCAAGAACATTTTCTTTGCATATAGAAGGAGAAAATGTGATGGCTATTAAGTATCCATTTATTGTTTGTGCTGTCCCGTCTTAATTTTTTTATTTAAGTTTCTTATAAAATTTCTATGTACCTTCGATGAGAAGGGTACATTTTTTGCCATTAACGGGTTACTTGTTTGAGTCATTGGTAGAGACCTACCATCTAGGTATTCGTATATCGTATCTATAACACGCTTTGCTTTATAGGTTAACCTATATACAACTCCTATTTTTCCAGGCTTTAAATCCTTTGGAGCATCTCTATAGATCTCGACCCATCCATTTTGTCTGAGTCTATCTAACCTTAATCTATCCCACGACACTATTTTGTTAAACTCATCAAAGTTTGTTGATGTGAACAAACCCTCTGATCTTAAGAAGAATAGAGTATCTAAATCTGACTGTGTAAGTCCGTGCTTTTCCTTAATAAATTTTCTAACTACCTTATAGTATTTTAAATAATCTGATTTCATTAACTACAAATCTACTATATTTGCATAACATATGAAACACAGAGAAAAAATTGGATTAGGTGATCTTGTTGAAAAGGTGACAACCATAACTGGAGTTAAGGCTGTTGTTGATAAAGTATCTAAAATTACCGGAAAAGATTGCGGCTGTGCTTCAAGAAAAGAAAAACTAAATAAGGTTAAGTTATGAATACAAAAGATCAAGCAGGTAGGGCAAAAGTTGTTACTCCTAGCGACACTGTTAATATCGCTCCACCATTTGGAAGCGAAAGTAAAAATAAAGGTTGCCTTCTTAGAATAGGTAATATTTCTGGTGGGACTGATATTAAGGTATTAACTGTTGGTGGAGATGAGATAACTTATAATGGCATCTATGCTGGAGAATGGATTCCGGTAAATGTTGTTAGAGTTTACGCTACAGGTACTACAGTTTCTAATATTGTAGCTCATTGGTAAGCCATGAGTCCTTTTAAGATATCTTTATTTTCTAGGATTGGAAGTTCTGTATTAAGTGCTATTGGAGCTATTGGTGATGCTGTATCCGCAATAATTGGAGAACACTTCTATGACTTTACTGAACAAAATACTAATAGTTTTGTAGGTGCTGGAGAAGGTGAATCTGTTATTAATGATTATCTTGTTGCTGATGGAAATCAGTTAAATTATTTTAGAAGTCCTCTTGTATCAACTAGTGGAGCAAATACTTTAAAAAGTTATTATTTTGAGTTTTATTTAGCTACCCAAATTATTTCTAATGATACTACAACTGCTGCTTCATGTTTTTTAGAATCCGTAACAGTATCAGCAGATAATAGAATAATTTTAGGACAAGTTACTGCAAGTTATAGTCCAGATAATGTAGGATTTAGAACTACAACAGGTACAAATTGGGGTGCTAATTTAGGTATTATAAGTGTTGGTAATCATACTCTTTTATTTGAATATAACGGAAGTGCTTGGACTGTTTCTTTAGATGGAGCTGCAGCAATAATTATGATAAATCGTAATAGTGGTTCTCCTAGTGCAGGCACTATGACTACAGCACAAGTTCTTTCTATAATGCAAAGACCTAGTAGTAGTAGTTTTAGAGATTTTCAAGTAAATGGTTATATTTCTAGATTTCAAATTACAGATTCTAACGATGATATTATATTAGACTTCAAAAATATTTATGGTGCTAATGGAACTACTTATGATTGGAGTGGTTATACATTTACTCGTTATGTAGGTAATGCTACTAAGAGAGAAACTATTACTGTTCCTGGTCAGTATAGAATTGAGAATACTAGTCCTACTAAACCAGAGTTTACATTCGGCAACGCTTTAAAATTTGATGGGGTTAATGATTATGTTGATTTTAATGAAACATATTTAACAGGAAAATCTCAATTTACCATTAATTTATGGTTTTATCGAGAAAATTCTGCCAGTGCTTCACGTCAATACATTTTTTGGCATGGTAGCTTTAATAATTACGGTGTAGCTATTGGTGTAAATTTTGACACATCAAATAAATTAGGATGTAGAGCAAGAAATAGTGGCACGGAAGTTCAATTAATATCAACTTCGGATATACCAATTAATAGTTGGCAATTTGTTTCATTTGTTTTTGATAGCGTAAACGACCAACATTATTTATTTTTAAACGGAGTACAAGAGGCAAGTTCAACGGTTAATGCAGGTACAGTTCTTGCAAGAACAGCAAGTGGATTAGGTGCAGATATGAGTAATAGTTCATCATTAAATTTTATTTTTCAAGGAAGAACTGATGAATTAAGTATTGTAGATACACCTTTAACACTTACAAATCATCAAACTTTATATAATAGTGGAAATGGTTATTTAGCTACTAATTTATTTACCCCTGATAGATATTATCAATTTAATGAAGATGATGGTGAAACTGCATTAATAGACACAATGGGAAATCAAAATGGCACATTAAACAATTTTGATACTGCTACTTGTTGGGTAAGACATGGTTACTACAAAGAACTATCTCCATACACAGGTATTGTAGGAAAGTTTGATGGGACAAGTGTTATTTCACTACCTAGTGATTTGTCTGCTGATATTAGTTTCGCAACAGGATTTATACACATGGGCTTGTATTTGGATTCTTCAATAGCTAATGCAAGTAAAATAATTAATCTATCAAATAGTTCTGTTGACTTTTTAAGACTTATCTACAGAAATGATGATACTATTGATATTCATGTTAGAGACGGTTCTACAGAAAAATGGATAATTGAAATATCAGACATACTTTACGACGAGATATTTCAATTAACTATTGTTCAAGATGGTGTTGAACCTATTGTTTACTTGAATGGTAGTGAAGCAAACTTTACTTTTACTATAAGTACAGATAAAACTGTTTGGTTTGATAGTATTGATACTTCAGGACAAAGATTTATAGGTGGAGAAAATACTTCTGCGGATTTAATAAAAGGATTGGTTTCTAATTTTATAATAGGTAGTGATGTGCCCAATGCCACACAAGTAGAACAAATGGCCGCTAGACCTGAACTTACTAAAGATTATCTTGTAAATACTGTAGGACTTACTTGGTCTAATGTAGCAGCCTTTTATCCACTAACTGAAAATGGTGGAGATACAGCTTATGACTATTCAGATAATGCTAATCATGGCACTTGGACTAATCCTGCTTATGAAACAGGACTAAGTACAGCTAGACAATTAGGATTACAGAATGTTAGTAGGTATTCTCCTTTTGATGGGATTAATGATGTAGTTAATGTAAGCACACCATTTACTTTAAGTGAGGGAACTATAGCATTTTGGTTTATGCCTTTACAATCAAATTATAACCGTGTTATAGGAGCTGATGGTTCTTCTAATTTTTCATATATTAATCCACAAATAAATTTTTCAAAAATATTATTAAGAATTAATAGTGCTGCTAATCAATTATTTTTTACTGACCCGTTACCTATGACAATAGGAAATTGGTATCATGTAGCTGTTACTTTTAATAGTACAACAGCTAATTGTTTTGTAAATGGAATAGCTTGTCAGGAAAACCCTTTTAATATACCTGTAGAATCAAATACATTTCAAGTATATAATTTAGGAAGATTATGGCAAACAGAAACTTATGGTAAGCATATTACAGACGATATAGCTGTATGGGATACTATACTTGACCAAAATGATATAACAGATATATATAATGGAGCATTAGCTAGTGATTACTCACCTGAAAATTTACAGTTATATTATAAAGATGGATTTATAAATCAAAACGGAGTATTTAAAGATTTAAGTGGTAATGGTAATGATGGAACTCCTAGTGGGGATATGGAAACAATAATACTTCCAGAGAAAGAAACAATAGCAGGAATACCTTATGACGTATTTGGATTTGAATGTAACTCTCAAAACATTGTAGGAGAAGAAGAAACATTTGCTCTTAGAGGTTTGGGTTATGTAGATTATGATGGTCATGCTGGGCCTTACACTGATGTTAAGCAAATACAGTTTATTATTAAACCTACTTCTACTAACCATGCTTATATACTTACAGACGAAGCTAATAATAGAATAGCCTATATTAGTGGTAATCAAGTAGTATCTGATTTTGGTTTAAGCAGTGTGTATATTAATAATGTAGAAACAGATATAGTTATTACTAATATTTGGCAACAAGTTACTATTGAGTTTACTACTCCAGTTGATATAGAAAAGTTATATATTGGTAGTAGTG
>Ga0208161_1001164_pt1 | contig 14281 bp, 18 predicted proteins | sample CB_VirMetaG_3_FD_184538 | JGI IMG/M metagenome (GOLD analysis project Ga0208161, IMG submission 184538) | Freshwater to marine saline gradient viral communities from Chesapeake Bay - CB_1508_1S Viral MetaG (SPAdes) (version 4) | ecosystem: Environmental > Aquatic > Marine > Coastal | place: USA...
GCCGGCGGATAGGCACAACAAGCCGGGGCTAAAAGGCCGGGCATTTAAAAAGCCGGGCGACTAAAGTCTATGTTTGCGTTGTCGGTAGGACAATTGTCACATTTTGCCCGCCAAACTCACATCCATATTAGCGGGGACATTTATAGTTTAAGGACAATCAGGAGGTAATGTATTATGCTCACCACTTGGTTCACAACTCAAGTCCTTCCGGCAATCCTCAGTGCAGTCAGTGGGGCTGTAGCTGGTGCTGTTATTGCCGGTTGGGACAAACTATCTGCTAGGTTCCTACTTGCCAAACTAGGACCATCGATTAAAACTATTTATAATATTGTAGATCCTATCCTTGACGGAAGCCTTCAAGGCTGGAAAAATAGCGACATTGACACTGCTCTAGCTCTCGCAGTAGAAGTTGCTCATGACGGTAAACTTTCTACCGACGAAATCAATAAGATCGTACGTCTAGTATCTAAGCAATGGATCCCACAAATTGCGTCTGAAAAGATCGCAAATGGTGTCATTGGTGAAAAAGAATTGCAAGTTGCAGAAAGAATCAGAAGCGCTGTGGAATCTAAGTCCATCAACGCCCCTGAAACTCTGCTTCTTCTCAAAAAGCTATATGTAGACTGATATCAAATATCAAAGATATTTTTATCAAACCATTTACTAACAGCATCCATAAGGCGCTCCCAGCGCCTTTTTTTCTGAGGAAGAATGGCGCGGATGGGAGTGAAACCTTCAGCGGGAGAACTTTTTTCAGGTTCGCCTTTGATTTCCTCCATCGCCTGATAGATAGACGGAAACTGCTCGGCGAAGATATCTGCAATAGCCCAAGCAATATCCTTATGTTCTTTTTGTGTACCATGTGCACTCCGCAGATCGATGTAATGCATCCAAGAGCGCAGAGTTCCGGTCATATAGATCCGACTCGGGGAGTTCATTGGCAGGACTTTACGGGCAGATTCCTTAGCAATCCCCACCTCGAGCATATCATCATAGAGTTCTTGGCATTCGGCAAAGAGCATCTTCACACGTTGCTCGAATGCTTTCACCAACTCAGGATCGAGATCGTCGATGGAGTTCTGCCGGTTTTTAGTGTCTTGGCGGCGGAGTTCTGGGATGGCAATGCTACCAAGATCTTTGACATCAGCATAACGCTGGGAGAACTCTTGGAAGGAGAATGAGCGATGGCGGATGATTTGGGCCGCGATATCACGAGTGGTATTGATCTCAACGCACATTGAAGCCATCTCAAATGGACTCCAATGGCGGTGCTTGATGAGGTATTTGATCAGGCGGGAAGCAGTGTCATAATTCCCTTGGTTTTTGGGTGCCGATACACGCGCCATATCGGTGATCAGGTGCTCTGCTTCAGGCGTCACCCACATCAACTTGACCAGATTAGACATAGAAAGAGGGGGCATAATTACCCCCTCATCATATCATATCACGACCATATTAGGAAAGATCTTTACATAAATACACCGGGTTCCCAGGCTATAGATCTGGTTGCTATATTATTATTAGCGTCATAGGTAATTGTTTCTGTGGCAAGTAATTGACCACTTGAACCACCTCTCTTATATACGACAGTAGTGGGACCATGGTCTGCCGTGGCCCCACCATGTGCTTGGTAGTCGTGACCAGGAACTTCCCAGCCATTTTCAAATGCAGGAGTTGACATACTCAAAAGTCTATATATTAGACTTTAAACCGGGGGAATAAGTTCATCAAAATCTTTAATTTTTTTCCCACCATCATAAGACCAGACAAAATTCTCATCGAGAAGGTAATCATTGAGACATTCATCCTCGCAATAAATAAGTCCAAGATATCTGCCATATTTATCAATTAACTTTGTCTTAATAATAAGTTCCTTATCCCGCCTAGAGGTAAACCATTCTTCAACAACTCTTTTGGCCCTAAGACCATAGGACTTTTCATTTAGGTCTAGAGTTCGAGTCTCAGGGGCATCGATATTAGCAATTCTGATTGTAGTTTTTTTTGTAATATAAAATCCGAGGTCAATGGAGACTTCAAGACTATCTCCATCGATAACTCGGATCAGATCAAATTTGTAAGAGTATAGATCCATGCAGTTTTACATGACTTTAAACATTATTTAAGTATTCTAACCACATCTCCGAACTTGAAATAACCGTTATCCACTCCACCGGGGCTAATACACCACAATACATCACAATTTGGTTCTAGGATATCCATTGGTGCATAGCCATCAGTAAATACAATCCCTAGAGTCTGAGCGGAAGCGTCCTCCTCGTGGATTTGTTGGAGTTTTTTCATTACGGGGGTAAATGATGTCCCTCCTCCACCTTTGATCTGAGGTTTATCGATGTCACGGATATCCCCCTCTGGGTAGAGTTCGGTATCGAAATACCACATCTCCCCTTCGGTGTTTGGGAAAACATTGATGGCAAACTTTACCTCGGCAAAGAACTCAGACAATAACTCCTCATCCACCGATCCAGACGTATCCATGAACAGAGCCACTTTGATCTTCCCACCACCTAGATCATCGAGATACATACCTTGATAGATCATTCGGCGATCAAACCCTTCGAAGTCAGTCCGAGCAGACGTAATATACTTATAGAGGATATCTTTCCAGTTAATGGTGGGTTCAAGGAATTCCTTGAAAATCCTACTCATCCCAGAACCTACAGGCCCGGCGTTTTTACTCCGAGCGATAGTCATCGCCTTATTTAATACGTCCTTCCAGTTAGTTTTTCCAGAACTATCTTGTTGAGACTCAAAAGAGGACTGGGGTTTATTTCCATTTCCACCAGGCTGGAGGCATTGGTTAATATCATTGGCCCCATCGCCATACTTCTTATTGAGATAATCTGGATCTTCTCTTTGTTTCTGCTTAAGGATGCTATAGATCTCTCGTACACTGAGATGTTTCAGATCGTCATCAGTAATTGCTTCCTCAGGTAAAGATAGTTTATTGTCTTGGATGATACCATTGACAACAATATCCGCGGCTAAGTTAGCAGTTAGAGGGTCGACCTTAAATATATCTTTCATCCGCTCAATATGCTCCAGAGCCATATGAAGTACCTCATGGAGGAGGATGGAGCGGAAATGCTCTGGAGTCTGAGACTCCATGAACTTCTCATTGAGCATTAGCACATCCCCGTCCGTTGCTGCCGTGGAGATATCCTCGGTGATCTTATACTTCGTATTGAGAAGTAGGGTACCAAAGAAGGGTGATTGTTTGAGTAGTTTCACCCTTGACCTAACAAGATTCTCTTCGATGCTCATCGCAGAAGCTCCTGGTACTTGGTGATGAATGCTTTGACCTGAGGATCTTTAGCAATAAGCTTCACGAACGCACCTTGAAGATTGTTTGCTTTGAGGGAGATCATGGCATCTCCCATGAAGAGACCAACATAATCTTCAGTGGTTCCCTTGATGAGCCATTTCACCCCATTGTAGAAGTCTTGGGCGGATTTTGCTCGAGAGATGATTGCGCCACAGACGGCATACATTAGAGAAGGTTCCTTGGGTACCTCTACATCTTCTCCAGAGAGAATACCTTGAATGTCTGGGAGTTTGGAGTAGATGGTTTGATATGCATAAAACTCCGCAGATGTCCCTTCCCCAACAGCAGAACCAATATCCAACCCGATTTCAAGCAATGAGTTGGCAAACTCCCAGCTCCGAGGCGAGGGCCATGCAGTGGCATTCTTGTTGAACTCAAAGAGCAGGGGAGAGCGGAAGTTAAGGAATGAGATGATCTGCTCGTTCATCCCTGCTTTGATGGCATACTCTTTCCACGAGGAAAGGTCCGACTCTACATTGAAGTGGATGAAGCGATTAGCCACTGGTGCGGGCATCTGGGACACTGCGGCACGATCTTCTGCGCGGTTCCCCGCAGCGATAATAAACCAACCCTCAGGTACAACGTAATCTCCCACCTGACGATCAAGGATGAGTTGCTGGGCGATCCCCATCATCGAGGGAGATGCCATGTTAAACTCATCAACAAAGAGAATACCTCGGCCCTCTTGCGGAAGGAACGACGGAGGCGCGAATTTAGCCAGACCCCCTTCGACGAAGGGAAGTCCCCTGATGTCGGTAGGGGCCAATTGCGAGATGCGAAGGTCGATAAGCTCGAGGTCATTATCTTGAGCGATCTTCTTGACAATAGAGGATTTGCCTACACCGGGAGGACCCCACAGAAACACAGAATGAGGGATGGACTTTTCGATGATTTTTGTCAGTGCGATCTGCACCTCAGAGATAGTTGCCATGGGGGTCCGTGGTAGTACTCCATCATCATACTAGAAAGGGAGGCCTTTCGACCTCCCCTTGTTACAGTTTGTAATGTGGCTACCAGATTGCAATGGACTTGGGCTTCTTCTCTTCTGGTACCATCTTCTCTAGTTCAATGGTGAGAAGCCCATCCGAGAACTTAGCAGACTTGACCTCGACATCTTTGTCGATATAGAATTTAACATTGAAATCTCTCCGAGCCATTCCTCTATGGGAATATTCTCGGTCTTTTGCTTCGGAGTCACCTCTACCTGATACGTAGAGATATCCTCCTTCCAGTTTGACATCTAGATCCTCCTTTCTATATCCAGCCAATGCAAATTCCATGAATGTAATATACGGGTTTCCATCCATGGCACGATAGATGTTATACTTCGGAAAACTCACAGAAGAGTTAGTAGTGCCGAAGAACATATCCGTAAGTTGTTTTTCTAGTTCGGTGGATTCGAGTCTGCCATTGCGGCCACGAGAGTATGGTGAAGTTACAAATAAATCAAGCATTGTTTTACCTTAAAAAGCATAAAATAAATGAGACCCACTAGGCATCTCATCTATTATATTTTAATCGGGCTCTGTGATAAAACAGGCGAGGAAAATGCTACTTTTTAGGTGGTAATTCCCCCACCAACAACCACTCTCTAAAGATATCCATCATCTCTTGATTCGGAATCCCACAATAAGAAGAGGCTCGAGGTACATTCCATCGAGCCATATAAAGCATCTGTAAAGCCTCTTGAAGCCTATCGTTCACTTCTCTGCGATAATTCCCCAGCCTGATCCCATCCCTTCTACCATCCAACGCTTGTTAAAATTTGTATAGGAATATCTTTGGGACGCACCGTTAGTAGAACCGTAATACCCCCCATTTATAAGATCTAATTCACCATACGGATCGTGGATGATATACTCCGCCTTAGCCTTATCATATCCAATAATACAAACCCAATGCCCACCTCCTCGTGGAGCGGAAACATGACCATGGTGGAGAATACCTACAGGAACTGGGATTCCGTTATTGATTTGATCTTCAATATCTGCCTGAGTTAAATTCTTACGGAAGGATGCTTTGACACCCAGATCACGAAGTGCTTTGATTTGAGCATCGGCAGAGGTTGTGTCACCATATCTGAAGACGTAATTCTTCATGTAATAGTCATCTTCTTGCTCGGCAACGTCGATTGCTTTGGGGTTAAGGAAATCCGCCATCATCGAACATGAGCTAGAGAAGCACATACGATGGGCATGTGTGGTACGGCTATCACGTTGTGGGAAATATTTTACCTGGAGAATCCGATGACCTTCTGGTTTATAGATTACATCGCGGATCCCTTGAACTTTCCAATGAGGATTGTAGATGTACCAGATCCCAGCACCATAATCCAGAGTAACTTTGGAGTGTACTCCTTCATCCACTATATCGATAATCTGATATCCCTTGCCCCTTTGAACTGATTTCTTCAGATTGAAGTCGAGTTGATAGGATTGAAGGGGTTCTTTTTTTAATAGAGTATCCTGTAAGGCTACTATTTGTTGTTTTTCCATCGTATCCTTTTTTAAACCTTTAGACCAAAGTGCCCCTTCAGCAACTCTACGACGCTTGAGTCCTGCTTCGACATTAGTACCGGGATTGCGATAAAGTAATAATGCATCAGGAATTAGATCCCACTCGCGATTTCTTAATCTCCGAGAAATAGTTTCAAACCCTTGGGAACCATAGAATCTTGCTCCCAAGTTATATGCAAAACTGAGAAGAGCCCCCGTCTGTTCTGGTGACATTTCATTGAAATAGGGTATTCTCTCCAAAGATGGCATATACCCCACCTCTAGTTGATAGAGGAATAATTGATCGGCCTCTTCTTGGGTTATTGTTTCTCCTAATACAAACGGAGACCCATCTTTTTTCTTTGTAGATCCCCAACCTATAGTATATGGTTTCCCACCGCTAAGAGGATCAGGGTATGCCTTAAGATGGCAACCTTCAAACCTCTTGATCAACTCGATACCGCAGGCTGGTATTTTCATTCGTCATCCTCTCCGTCGCCGAATACTGGAGGATAATCGCGAGCTTCAAATTTAACGCCAAGGATCTGGTCACTTCCATCGATCTCTTCCACCTCTGGGTGATTAGGAGAGGACTTCATAAGTTCTTTGATCTTATCTGGGATCAGCTCGGGGCTCTCTTCTGCTTCACTGACTTTACCCCATGGGGCCTTTTTGGATTTTCCTGATAGAGCCGGATTTGTGATCTGGATCCCACTAATATCATTAAAGCGGTTAAAGAGTGCTTTCTTTTGAGTGATCTCTAAGGCTCTTTCTTTATTATCTAGATCACGCCGAGAGATAAAATCGCTTAAGGCAACCATCCAAGACAAGAGTCCTAAACCCCAGGAGGAAAATACGAAAACGTAGAAAAAAGCTGTGGTCATGGAAGCTCCTATGATAGGTTGACTTATCCTACTTTAAACGATGAAAGGGGATCTGTAAACCCCCTCCGATGATATTATTTTGTTCGGGAATCACTACTTAGAAGATTTAGCCCCTTTGCATCTCCATTTTTTGCGGGATAGGCACATTGGGGTATTGCGATCGGGGCCGGAACAATCCATCCCTTCTGATTTCATATCTCCCAAGGATCTGGCACAATAGGCATCGCCTTTCTTGGTACCTGGGGCGATGGAATAACCTTTGGCTCCATAACGGACCTTCTTGGTACGGCCCGTTTTAGAGTCCTTATAAGTATGAGTATACTTTTTACCATCGTCCGCATAATCAGTTTGCTCAGAGTGTTCTTTAGACCAATACTCGTATTCCTCTTCGGACATATCGGCATCGCCTTCGTCACTCTCATCCTCTTGTTTATCATGCTGACCTTCGAGGTGTTGTTTTTTCTCATATGGAGATGGGATTTCGGCGAAAGCGGGGTCCAATGACCATCCATCGGGTAAAACAAACTCGCTCATGTCGGTTTTGTTATTTCCGGCTCTGGTGATTTTTACGCCCCGCATATCGGACATTCTACTACCGAGTCCTGATGATTGTTCGTTGTTTGCCATGATTAAATTTGTTCTAATTTTAGAATCGTATGTTTACCAGCGGTTCTACTATTACCCTGTATTCTGCCGATTACTTTGAATTTGGCACCTGGTGGGAGCATATGCTCCTTTTCTCTTTGGTATTTACTAATTGGTGAGATATCTTTCATCTTAGAAGAGGTAACTTCGAAGACTAGATTTTGATCTGAGTTAGGTTCACCCTTTAAGAACCTATCAACAACCGGAGCACCAGCACTGGTAAAACTGGAGAAACCTGGGTCTTCTATAATATCACCTTCCTGGAGACTTTGTAATTGTCTCATGTAGTCAGACGCCTCAGACTTAAGAACCCCGGTATTTACGAACCCACTTAAAGCTCTATGGAATGTTCCTGGTGGGGCATCAGGCAAAGATTCAAGAGCGGAAGTTAGGTCTTCGATTGCTTTGTTAATCTGTTTATCACTCGGTGGATCTTTACCTTCTATCGTTTGTTTAGTAGACTTCTCTACTTTACCCGTTCTGAGCATGGAGTTCATATTCCAATCCCAATGACCAGTATATGCACCAATGGCAGATTTTTGATCTTCAGAGAGTTTAAGATAAGGTTCCCCCCTCCTTCTTCTATTCTCCTCGTCCCTCTGCGCTTGCTCAGGATTGGGGTAAAAAGATTTTCTAGTAAAAAAATCTAGTCCTTCTTCTACTATCTTTGCAAAAGTATTATACTCTTGTTGCTCTTCTGGGGTTAACTCTCCCCCACCCGAGTCGGATTTAGGTTTCTGGACTTGTTCAGAAGGTCCGTTATTCTTTTCTTCGGTCTTCTGTGTGGGCTTAGGATTAGCCGCTTGTTTCAACTCCTCTAACAATGAGGAACTTTTTACGGATTTTGCTGCCTCCTCGGCATCTTTAGCATCACGTAGATCTTGCTTAGCTTTTTCAAAATTAGCTCTAGCTGCGGCTCCCTTGGGGGTCCCTTGCATTCTCGCCCACTCCTTTCCGGTATCTACGACCCGTTTTGAGAGTTCTTCAAGCGTGGGTTTGGCCGTTTCTTCCTGCGGGGCAGTCTTTTGAAGTTTTGGATCAAGTGTCCAAGTCTTACCTTGGAGGATAACAGGCCGACCTTCTATATCAAACCACGACGTTGCTCCTTCAGGTTTACCTGGTTTGAGAGTTACGCCGAAGTTTTTTATATTCCACCCTTCAGGAATCTTTATAGACATTGGAACTCACACTCCAACCATCGGGGACCGAAATCTCTGAGTAATCATCAGAACATTCTTCGCACTCGGCATTATCAGAAGAGGAGGATTTAGGTACACAGTTAGGAACAGGTTTGCCACCCTTACCTTTCTTCATTCCTACCATCTTGTGGGTATCCCAGCAAGGATCGGAGTCTTCTGCGTTATCAGATGTCTCCTCGTCCTTACCCATCGCTTCCTTAATGGCTCTGTCTTTGGCCATCATGTAATCATCGGAGTCAACATCTCCGTCCTTATCATGGTCTTTGCCTTCTGCCATGTCTTGTGCCATGTCTTGTGCCATTTCGTCTTCTCCAGGATGTGATAGGTGTTGGGTTACAGATGTTAGATAGTCTTGGGCCTTGGTGATTTTCGCCTGGACCCATTCAGGCAGATCGGTCATCTCTGAGACCATCTCATCGATCTTTTTAGCCATAGCCACAATCGAGCGGACATCGCCCTGGGCCATTTGCCCCTCTTCGGGTTCGGAGTTGTCAGACTTTCCAGCTTTATCCATAGCAATGGCAATGGCTTGTTTTTGTGGTTTGCCAGATTTCATCTCGGTTTTTATATTTTCTGAGATGGTCTCTTGACTGGATCCTTCGCGAAGTGGCATGGTTAATAGGAGGGATGATTATATAATCAACCGATGGTTCTCCACCCATCGGGGACTTGGAGTCCGGTATTATTGTTAATTTTTTCTGTGTATGTATGCTGAACCTCTGATGAAGATACATCTTGTTGTTCTGCTTTGCCCTTAGAGGTGGTTTCCTTTGAAGACTTTACGCTTTTAGTTTTTTTTGATGAAGTCGATTTCCTAGAAGAGTTATTTCTCTTCCCGGCTTTTGCGTAGGCAATAGCCGCTGCCTGAGCAGGCGTATATTCTTCCCTGCCTGGATCTTTATACGGAGGATCATAACCGCATCCGTCTTTGTTGAGGAGGCAGTCAATATTTTCCTGGATAACTTTGTCCGAAGACCCTTCGCGGAGTGGCATGGTAATTATGACTCTCCATAATCTTTAAACTTATTCGCCCTCTTTATCTTCTGGTTTATCTTTTTTAGAGCGTAAGTCAGCTTTTAAGGCAATAATGGTAGCCAATAAGGACATTAAAGTTTGTATGGACTCGGAGGTATTATCATCGCACTTACTCGGTGGCTGCTTGCCTTTACCGAACCCACCAACCAAATGGAGATAATGAAGACTCTCTACAACTTTAAAATTACAAATCTTATAGTTCATGAATGTCATCGAGATAATAGATGACGTTACTGCCACTATGAGCAGGGGTACAATCGTATCTAGGGAGATAAGCTTAAATAGTTTTTTCACCATGTTTCCTTCCACGTCTCGCCGGTCTACGAATAAATCTAATCACCTCTGGGGGTTGGCGGCGGGGGATCGGGCGTCTGTTCTCCAAGAACATCCCCTCGTTGGTTAGTAATCGGAGGATTATCAACAACTCTATTATTATGCTTTTCTTGTGCATGTATCCAAGTTTTTAAATCAGACACATAGGTCCTCAAGAAGTCCGCCTGTTCTATATGCCACTTATCCCCAGTCTTGAAATAGAGCTGGGTGTGATTATCTATTGCTTTAAGTATGTTATGAATGGGGGCATTCCAACACTCTCTTACTGGAGTGTTCCATTCGCGGGGCATCTCATGGCTCCTTAGAATGCCAACCGTCGGGGACTGTGATCTTTACCTTTTGCTCCTTGCTCTGGAAGAGATCAGGGCCTTCGGTCATATCCTCTTCCTCTTTTTTCTTCGATGAAGAGGAGGAGGAAAGTACGCCCTCTCCTCCAGCCCTTACTTGATCAAGATTCATCATAATTTTACAATCCTAGCATTTCATCAAGTACTTTGTCATCAATGACCTTACCAGTATTGATTTCTGAAAGGGCATCTCGTTTTTCTTCTGCGTGGCAGACTTTAGTGATTTCTTGGAGCAGATTGAGGACATTAGCCCGTTCCCACTCTGGTATCGATCCTTCCATGCTTAACTCTTTAAACTTATCAAGGATCTCCACAAGAAGGATATGGGAGAGTTCTCGGATTGCGATCCAGTTATCCCTTACCTCGTCATCTTCAACATCCTCTTGGAGTTGGTGGGATTGTTTAACAAGTGAGATGAGCGTTTTGCCGACGTGGGCGATGGACTTGGGACCAATTTTCTCAAGATCGATGGACTGGATCTGGTCAATGATCATTTGTTGGGCATCAGCCCCAAACTGAGAAAAGTTTCTTTGAATGCGACTCATGGTCTAAATGAATATTTAACTAGAGATGGTTGACTTCCTTCGACAGAGTAGAATACTACGATTTGCGCGCCGCCATCTTCTGATAAGGATACTTTAACCTCTAATTCTACACCTGTGGGGACTACTGAACCTATTTGGGAGCGGATAGTTTGGGCCAAAGTGTACTCATCGATTGTTTCAAAGAGTAACTCTGGAATGCCGAAGAATGGACGGTAGATTCTTTCTCCGATACGAGTCTGTAGGACTTCTAGGATCTGCTCTCCCACCCTATCATAATTTGAGGAGAGACTCAATCCCCCCTTTCCATTCAACTCGAGGGGGTATTTAAGTCCGCGGAGAGCAGTATCTGCCAAAGATGGCGAGGATTGTTCGGAAAAGACTACGCTGGGGTTCCGTCTCTCGAGTTGGGTATTTTCGTACCTATCCGCATTAATCCGATCACGAAGTGCAAGTTGGTTCTTGATATTTTGTAGGTCGGAAGTATCGACCCTTGATGTTATTTGTGGTAGGTCTATCATATCACTGTAGCTCCTCTAGTTATCATATCCCCTGAAGCTTTCTTCATTCCATCATCGAGTATTTTAATCACAGCTGGTTGGATAGCAGCGGCGATATCATTACCCGCGAGGCCCGTGGCATTGATTGTTATGTTATATACCATACTCGGTGATACTGTAGAACTTCTTGGTCTAGAAATTGCAGATAACTCACGGAATTCTCTATTTGCAGAGATGGTACCAGTCTCTCCAGGAGTAAAGATTTCGGGGCCTCTTTCACCCACTATATAAGAAGCCCCCTTTATAACAGGACCACCAACCTCCCTGACCCCAAATAAACTAAGAATCGTATTTTTTAAAGTTGCTATTGGTCCTTCATCATCTTCCTCTTTCTTAACCCCCATTGCCTCTAATCCAGTTCTAATAAGTCCTCTGCCAGGAAATAAAATATCAAGGAGAGTATTTTTCCAGTCTATATTACTTGCCCATTTTTTGACAACGTCGAACCCATTAAATATTGCGTTTTTAAATCCAGTTGCCGCTTCTGTAAGATTTTTCCATATACTCGAGCCAAAATTACCAATAGATTTTACAACAGCGTCTCTAACGCCTTTATCCATAAGTGCTATTCCTCCGCCAATCACTCCACCAATGGCTGCTCCCCAAGGTCCAAACATAGCTCCTGTCATCGCACCTTCAGCCACTCCCATTCCTACCGCGCCAAAAGCCTGTCCAGTCCCCACTTGAGGTTTTTCGGGTTGAATAAATTGTCCGGTGGCTGGATCAAATTCAGCTGCTTGAACATCATCGCCCATTATAATAGACCCCAAACCGGCCAAAGCAGTAATACCACCGGCAATAAGTGCCCCCTTACCAAATCCTCTAAAAGCACGGCCAAATCTCGCCCTTCTGCTAAACCTCTGATTGTATCTCTGGCGCACTCTCTCCTGCCGTTCTAGCGCGTCAGGACTCTCAAGGCTCCTAGCCGCCATCAGTCCGCGTTGATCAGGACCAAGATCACTAAAAGGACCACTTACTCCTCCTAAAGATTCAGTGTAGAGATCGAAGTACCTTGAAGAACTGGTACCTCTGATGGCATTACGTCTAGCCTCCCTCTGCATCTTTAGATACGAGGATCTAGTGTCGGGCTCTGGGAGATAGGCTCCTCTACTATAGGCGTATGGATTTGCTGTATCAAGCGATGTTAGAGGCGCCCTTCTGGGCATCCCAGGACCTGTGGGTCCACGACGAGTTCTAACCCTTTCCCTTCTCGCATCTGGAGTGTCGGCGTTGATATCGATGTCCCTTCCACCACCGAACCCTTTCCCACAAACGCAGTCCCTAATACTTCTAACTAAATTGAGTAATTGAGCCTGGAAACCATTAACCCCTCCTTCAAGATCTGCAACACTGGGACTTAATGACCCAAATGGACGACCAGCGATCCTATTTAAAAATCCTCTCACTCCCCCACTGTTAGGATCTCTGAAATTTGAAACTCCCTGCCTTAGGCTTCTAATTCCTCCCCCTAGATTTCTTGCACCTGACGCAAGTAATCCGACCCCTTTAATACCAACAATACCAGCAATAATTTGCCCTATTAAGCCTCCTTCTCCAGAAACAGCCTTTGTAAATAATCCCACCATAGTAGGGATTACTTGTTTGCCCAGTTCAATGGCAATTGTTCCGGCCTTGCTCAGCAACGCCCCACCAACTTCCTTAAAGAAGGTCAGGATTGTTTTACCAGCCTCGTCGGTTATTGTACCGATGATAGAGGCTCCACTCTGAGCCTCGTCGGAGATATCCTCGCCACGTATAAACGCCCCAACTTTACGAAGGAACCCGCGAACATTATCCCCAATCTCCCTTATAAAGTCTTGGATACTCTCTTTGGAGATATCTGGGATCTTAGGGGGATTCTTTGCTAACTCATCAAGTTTTACAAATAGATTTTTAATACCCTCAAAAGCCTGTTTGGCGATGCCAATAATCCCCTTGGTGATTGGGTTATTGATTACGTCATCAATGAGGTCCTTTAGGCCGTTGATTAGGCCGGTAATGAAGTTAATACCCCGCCCCAGGAATCGTACTACGGCGGTACTATCCCTAACTCCGAACGCCTTGGCCAGCTCCCTACCCAGGGTTTTGATAAATCCTTCCTCGCCAAAAATGCTCTCAAAGAGTTTAGTAGTTTCCTTGAAGATTGTGGTCTTACCCTCTACTCCAGCGAGGTTGAACTCTCGCATAGCACCGAATAGACCGACTTTCGGATTGAAGAGACTTGCGGAGAATTTAGCCAATACAACCCTAAATCCACCGGTCTCTTTCGCCAGTTTCTCCAGTTCGTTGACATCTAGGTTTTTAATAACCTGTTGGATCAAACGAGTTCTGTCCTCAATGGAGAGGGTTCTGAGCTCAGAAGGAGCACCCGCACGATTCAACTGTTCACCGATAACCTTGGAGAGGGCATCGTCGGCAGAGGTTAACTCAAGCGCACTAGTGTCCCCTGTTGCAATTTTTCTAAAGATATCAGCGGTGTTATTACCTAGACCCGCTTGGGAGGCGAAAGTCTGTAGTCTTTGAATATCACCTAAGATCCCTTCCCGCTCAGACCTTCCAAACTGCCTTGAGAGGAACGGTGAGGTGGCAAGAGTTTTCTGGATGTCAGTTACTGTACCACCGGTCTTAATTGCAACCTGGCTGAGGGCCTCTGAAAAATCCTCTACTATCCGTGAAGAGGCATTCTTAGAGAACCCAGTATAGATGTTTGTGAGAAGGGTCGCTTGATTCTCGGCTGCCTTTAGGGACTGAGAGGATGTTAATCCCTGCTCTCCCATGCTTCTTTGGAACTCACGATTGATCTGTGAGAGCGCATTGCGAACTACATCGAGTTTGAGTCCCGATACAAGGAATTTGTTATCGAGTTGGGAGGAGAATGCCTTGAACTCACCAAGAGCC
>Ga0208161_1001167_pt1 | contig 14262 bp, 30 predicted proteins | sample CB_VirMetaG_3_FD_184538 | JGI IMG/M metagenome (GOLD analysis project Ga0208161, IMG submission 184538) | Freshwater to marine saline gradient viral communities from Chesapeake Bay - CB_1508_1S Viral MetaG (SPAdes) (version 4) | ecosystem: Environmental > Aquatic > Marine > Coastal | place: USA...
CGTACTCGATGATAGTGCTCCGGTCGAGGGCCTCGTAGCCCACGCCTTCAGGCGTGCGGTAGGTGAGCATGGCGTCGTCGCCCGCGATAAGTCCGTAGTCGTAGGGTTCGCAAGGGATGCGCACTTCGCACACAGGGCACGTGATGACCACCGACCACTGCTCCACCATCTCGGTCTCGCCGTTGGGCAGCAGCATTTCCTCTTGACCGTCGTGCGTCCAGACGCCGTCCTCCAGCGGGAAGGCGACGAGCGGTGTGCCGCAGGCGCACTTCCAGTTCTGAGCCACGTTCTGGCGGAGCATCATCTCCTCCATGTGTCGCTCTTGAGGGGTCTTGGCTGCGACGTCCACCAAGGTCACGTCGCTCTCGTCGACGCGCCAGCCGATGGACTCCACGAGGTTGCGCATGCGGATGCGAGCCTGTGCCGCGACGGCGGTATTCTCCTGCACACCGAGCGCGATGGTGTCGTCGCCCGTGCGGACGTAGGACAGACCGAGGCCCGCTGGTTGCCAGAGGCCGCCTTCGCGCAGTCGACTCAGGATGGTACGCACGGTGTCTTCAGGTGTTTCGCTCATGCGCTCGCCTCCTGTAGGTAGAAGCGTAGAAGTTGAATTGCGCTCACGACCTCCTTCGCTGCGAAGCCCAATTGATTCCGCATGTCGTCGCTCAATTCTGGGACGTCGATGCCTTCACCGTGTAAGATTTCACGAGCCAAGCGTTCCGCACAAAGAAGCGTATCGTCCCTCGATGCCTTGCTCATTCGTTCGCCTCCTGTCCTTCTCTCAATCTCTGTTTCATTTGCTGAGTGTGAGCGAGCGCGACCTCAGCCGCAGCGATGAGTTGAGGGAGGAAGTGCAAAATTGAACTGAGGTCTGTGATTTCGGCGTATCGCTTGATGAACTCAGCGTGCTTCACAAGACCCTCACACCTCGTCCTCAATTCTTCTTTGTTGCGCTGGTGCTCTTCGCTCAGGTAGTATTTCATGGGATTCATTCGTTCGCCCCCAAATAGCAAAGGCATTCAGAGTCAATGTAGCCGAGTCGCCACACGAACGTGCAAGACTGTTCGCACTTCGGGCAAATGCCTTCCCAACGGTCAAGTTCGTCGCTCATTCGTTCGCCTCCATTTGTTCATCACGCCACGAGTCGTAGGCGGCGTCAGCCGCATCCTCGGCGAGAGCGTCTGGGTCTGGGTGGACGTAGTCAGGTGCGTAGTTCTCCAGCCACTCCATCAGGACCGCCTCCTCTTCGTATTCAACCACGAGGTCATATAGCCACGCAGCCATATCTCCGACGCTCATTTCTTTCAGCATCATCTTGGCCACATCGCTTCTGCTCAGTTCAGTCATCATGTTGTTTGCTCGCATGTTTGTTCACCTCAGTACAGGATTTCGCTGAACATTGGCACGTTGGCCAACTGCTCCTCGATGGGGCGACCTTCCGCTTCCTTGCGTGCGATGCCACCAAGGACTTCGTGCACGGTCTGCAGGCGGTCGTTGAGGGTGCTGAAGTTCAGCGTGGAGCCCTTGAGCGTCTGCTTGCCGTCGGTCCACTCAGGCTTGTGCGTGAGGGCGCCGGTCAAGACGTTGTAGACGTGGTAAAGGGACCCTCGGTCCTTCTCCTCCACACGAACCCACGGCTCTGCGCTGTGCGTCCATCCCTGCCCAAGCACGCGCCACATGTGGCCACGCGAGATGCTCGACACTTCGCCCACATCATTACGATTGATGGTGGGCTTGGTGATAAGCCCGTTGCGCTCGCAGATGGTCATGAGCCGTTCAAAGGTGTCGCGGGTGATGTTGATGTCCTTCATGTGCTCGGTCACGAGGATTTCCTGTGCAGCCAGTTCCATGACGTCCATGATTCGGGCCGCGAGGTCCTCAAAGTCGAAGTTGCCAAGCGAGCCCACGGTGTGCTTCTTGGAGAGGATGCTGGCCGTGCTCCCAAGGACCATGCCGTTGGAGCACTGCATGCGCATCGCCACGGCCTGCACCTTGTACGAGGACGACCCGTCCAGTGAGTTGTAGATGACGAAGCCGATGCGGTAGTCGCCGGTCTTGGTCAGACCACCCTTGAACGATGGGCCGAGGCGATTGGCCGCAGCCTCGTAGTCCATCGAACTGGTGATGTCCACATACATCGCTGCCTTGCCACCCTCGTTCCACGCGAGGACCTGTGCTGGCCAGCCACGCTCGGCGGCCATGTCGAGCACAGGACCGAACCCCTTGCGATAGGGCATGGGGTAGTAGTTGGAACTGAAGGTGCCGAGGTAAGCGCCAGCGGGGCGCTTGGCATCGGCGTACAGGGGATTGAAGATGTGGTAGGCCACCGGCTCACCCTTCTCGTTGTTGACGCGGGCCACCGTGCTGCCGTCGCGCCCTTCCTCGTGCATCACGAAGGAGGGCTTGCGCACTGGGTCGAAGTCCCATTTGAGCGCGTCCTTCTTCTGACGTCCGCCGCTGTAGAGCATGGCGTCGAATGGCCCGTCACCTTGCACGAACTCCACTTCGCCGTCCTCAGCGACGAGGCTGATGACGGGTGCGTCAACGGTGTTCGTGGAGCCCCACAAGGGGACTTCATCGTCAACGTCATGCGTCGAGTAGAGGTCCAGTTCCTCGCCGTTCTCGTAGGCGCTGACGATGGCGATGTGCTCGTCGGTCACGTGCAGGGGTGCACCGTCACCAATGAGGAAGTCGTAAGTCGACTTGGCTCGCTCGCTTTCGTCTGGTCGGAAGAGGATGGCCACGCGGTCGTGCGTGATGCGCTCAAAGCGCGCCACGTTGGTCCTCGCAAGCCTGATGCTTGCGATTCCCGTGACCGACGGGTAGTCCAATTCCAGCATGTTCGGGGTGCTCTGAGTCACCTTTCCAATCAGTACAATCTGTTCCATGTTCATTCCTCGTTGTGTTGGTTTTTCATTTGTTCGCCTCATTTTCGGCGGGACTGGTGCTTACCTTTGATGGGACTTTATAACCGGAAGGTCCTGAGTGGACCACCGGAGAGTCAAAGAAGAGTGTGATGATGCCCCTACATGGGGCGTGCCTTCGACGAGGCGTGGGCGCTCCTCAAGGCCATGGTACCATTCATGCCTCAGGCTCACGAGGAGCAGTTGGGGATGGGCTCGTACAGAGCCACCTATGGCCAGCAGGGCGTTCCCCACGTGACCAAGTTCGGTACCGGCGAAAACCTCGCCGACACCATGACGCTGAACCGTCTCGCTGAGATGTACCCTGAGATGTTCGTGGGTGAAGAGTTGCACCCGATGCCGCAGGGTCAGGTGCCTGAGTGGCTCACCACGAGGGCTCGCGGTGAGGATGCAGGTGAAGAGTTGGAGTACCATGACTGGGATAGTCGGGACAACTACGTTCCGGGTGCGTTCAGGCTCGGAGTGGATGCGATTCAGCAGCCACTGGCCTACACTCAGGCTCGCGGAAACCCTATCGAAAGCACACCCGTCACCGAACAGTACGGTCCTCAGCGAGCCCTTTTGGAACGGCTCGTGGCTGAGCGACCGTTGCTCAATGCACTGGGGATGTGGGACACGAAGCCAGAGAACTGGTCTTCGGACCGCACGGGTATCGACATCCCAGAGTACGGGAGCGGTATGCAGGGGAAGTTGATTGACCCCATGTTTGGGTCAAGGCGCTTCCCTGTGTACTACACGCCGGAGTTCAATGCTGCCTCACGGGAGTTCCGACGGGACATGCCGGAGGTCAGGGAGTTCGCTGAGCCTTGGTACCGGGGAGCCGACCAGACCGAGAACCCTGAACTGACGCTCCGAATCCTCGATGAGTTGGTGCGTCAGGGAGAGGTAGACCTCGCAAGTCGCATGAAGCCCCTCAGTCCCTGAAGGCACAGAGGAAGTGGCTCAGGCCCGGCTCAAGGTAGAACTTGGGGAAGCCGCAACCCTTCTGGTAGTCCCCGTCCTTGCACGTAGGGACAGTCGTGACTTCGATTTGTTCAGTCGCCGTTTCCAAAATCAGGCGCCCAAGCGCAGAGGACAGTTCGTCGATGTGCTCATTGAGGGTCTCCAATGAGAAATAGCCCTCCTCGTCCTTCGACAGTGTGCGCACAATGAGGTCGATGGCCACCACCAGTTCCTCTGCGTTCTTCGGTGCTGTCTCCCACTTCACTTCTTCAATTGCCATCCGCGTTCCTCCTTCGTTACTTTGATTGTTTCTTGTGGACAGAGCAGAACGAGTAGCGGCCCGTCATTATACGGCACCGCCTCCCTTGCTTCGTAGTGCCGTTGCACTGCCCATCAAACCTGAGTGCACCAGAGAGTTGCTTCTGTACCACCCTCGCTCTCGACGGGGTGAGGTTGGCTGATTGAGTGAACGTACCGCCGCGTACTTTGTTCGCACCATATGTAGCCATGAGAGCCTTCGTGATGATGCGCTCATCGCGTTCGGTGAGCCCTTTCATCCTCGCCTTGACTTCGACAGGTCTGTACTTCTTTGTCCACGCTGCACCGTTTCCGTCGAAGTGCTGCCCGATGCGTCGGTCTATGTCTGCGGAGTAGCCGACGTAGTAGCGGTCTCCTTTGAGGCGAAGAATGTACACACCCTTCATGCCTTCACCCGCCATCCGCGTTCCTCCTTCAGTCGCTTGACCAGTTGCTGGACCAGACCCTTGCGCTTCTCAACGTCGCCGCCGTCAAGCACAGCCTTGACCACCTCACGCTTCTCCTCGACCACGCGGTCGAAGTGTTCGTCCACCGTAGCCACACAGGACAGGTAGACGGCGTGAACGTGCTGGCTCTCCTGACCGATGCGGTACACTCGGTCCTCGGCCTGCTCCTCGTCCGTGGGCGTCCACTCACGCTCGATGAAGAGCACGGTGTCTGCCGCCGTGAGGGTGATGCCTTCCTTGGCTGCCTTGGTGTTGCACAGCAGTACAGATGTGCGTCCGGCTTGGAAGTCCTCGACGATGTCCTGTCGTGCCTGCGAAGAGGTGTCGCCGGAAATGACGCGGGTGTTGTCGAGCCGCTTCTCCAATCCGCGCAACACGTCGCGATGGTGCGCGAAGACAACGATTGGCTTCCCCGTCTGCTCGACGTAGAGGCGAATCCACTCCGCTGCAAAGTCCACCTTGATGCGACCGCACTCGTGGCGCAGTTCGCTCAGCATGGTGAGGAACGTGCCCGGCGGAGGCGACACGTCGTCGCGGAACCACTGGTTGAACCGCTCGTCCCATTCGTCCTGAAGGACATCGTAGGACTCACGCTGCTCGCGGCTGAGTTTGATTGGGAGGAACGTGCGCGTCTTGGGCGGCAGTTCTGGGAGCACCTCGCTCTTGAGGCGGCGGATGCACAGGTCGCGCGTGCGCTCGTTGAGTTCCTGCGTGTTGGATGCGCCGCTGAAATCCCAGCCCCAGCCGTCGTGGTAGGGGTCGCAGTACCGCTGCAGGAAGTCCCACTCTGAGTTGAACTGTTCAGGGCGCAGCAGGTTGAGCGTGTTGAAGAACTCGCGGGGGCGGTTGGAGATGGCCGTGCCGGACAGGGCCAGCACCTTGCGGGATGCTTTGGCTACCGCAAGCGTACCTTCCGTGCGCTGCGCGCCTGAGTTCTTGACGTAGTGGGACTCGTCGAGAATGACGAGACGAGGTGCCTTTGCACGCAGAGCCATAGCGAACTTGTTCACGAGGTCGTAGTTGATGAGGATGAAGTCTGCCGTAGGGATGTAGGTGGCTCCGTCAATGCCCTTCGACGAGAGGAACGCCTCAGCGCTTTTTCGCGTTTTGGCCTCAGCGTCGCTCGCTCCGAGCAAGAGGGCGAGGTCCTTGAAGTGCTGTGCGTTGAGGTCACTGACGCTGGAAATCACGTGAACAGACTCGTTGGGAAGCCATTTGTTCAACTCGCGCTGCCAGTTGTACTTGACGTTGGACGGGCAGACCACCAGTGCTGGTCGCGCCTCTGGATGGAGAGCAGCGTAGCCAATGGCGCTGATGGTCTTTCCAATGCCCATCTCGTCGCCGATGAGGGCGCGACCGTTGCTCATCTCAGCGAAGGCCACGGCCACCTTCTGGAACGGGTAGAGGTCGAGGCCGGGCGGGAACTTGCCAGCCAACTTGGTGTCGATGGCTTCGACGCCCTCGCGTGTGAGGGTCGCTGCGCTGCTGATGCTCACGCGTTCGATGCTTTCCTGCACTGCCTCGCCCACTTCGTCGCTCTGCTCGATGGCCTGAGCCAAGGGAGGGTACAGGTCTTTGAGCAGGCCGTGGAGTGTCTGGGCCTGCACGAGGGGGATGGACCAGCACTTCTCTTCATCGTGCCACTTGCGTCCGCTAATGGCACGCACAGCAAGCCGAACGTCATCCCTACGCTTAGGGTCGGGGATAAAGGGCCAGTGAAGGTAGAGGCGGGTACGCTGAGCCTTGACCCAGCAGTCGCTCACAGGTGCATCGCTGTCGCTGGTGTAGTCGCGCACGACGCTGGTGTTGTACCCCATGCGGTCGAGGAGGTCGCAGGCCTTGGTCACGACGGACTGGATGTTCTGTACGCTCCAAGCACGCTTGTCCGCGTCCCACTTGAACTGAGGAAATGGGAGGTTCGTCTTGAGCACAGCGTTGGTCTCAGGATTATACTGGTAGTTGAGCGCCACCCGCTCACCGTAGGCGTCGCGGTAGACCTCCATGCTCACGAGTTCACCGTTCACCTTTGCCCGCCCCGCTGTTGAAAATCTCGTCAGCCTTCGCATTGAACTCATCTGTGAGAATCAAGCCTTCGTCTTGAATTAGGTTGTGAAGAAGCCCGATGTATCGGTTCTGTTGTGCGGATTCAACAGTACGCCCTTCGACCAGTAATTTCAGGTCGGCGACCTGCTTCGCCAAGCGCTTGATGTAAGCGAGTCGCTTCTCGGCTACCTCTTGCCACGTCATGCCGTAGTCTGCTGGGTTCATTCGTTTCCCTCCTCGTGTTCGTACTGAAACCATTCGTCGAGAACCTTGTAGTGGTGCTCCCATAGCCAAAAGAAGAGTCGCGACAGTGTTTCATCGCGACTCTTCAGATAGGGCAACTCACCCTTGATGCTGGCGAGTTCCTTCTTGACCTTGGCCAGTGCGATGTGTGCTCCGCTCATCAGTCCCACCCCCACATCCAAGTGCGAACGGACATACTGAAAGACGGCCCATACTCATTGGCCGTATCAATCACGCTCTCAGGTCCATCGAACAAGTGCCATTCTGAATCGCATTCATATCCGTCTTCGTCAACAGGCGTCACAAGAATCCAATAGCAAGTGGTATGCTTGCCTCCGAGTTGGAAGGGGATGTCGCAGGAGCCGAAGGTGAGCCAACGGCGGGTACCGCACATCGAGACGAGTGTGGACATGTGAATCCTCTCCCAATAGCGGTCATATACGTCGTCGGTCATTTCCTTGCACTCGGCTGCCCTGAGCAGGGCGAACTTGTCGGGAATCATTCAACCACCTCCTTCAACACCCAATCGTGTTTCTCACGGGACCACTCGTAGGCGCTCGTCCAACCTTCCACGCCGATGCGGCGGAAGCCTTCGTTGACGTGGGTCGGCGTCATGCCCACAGGGTCAACGTCAACGAAGTCGGGTGGGACCATGTTGCAGTGTTCCTTCACGCACGTGATTCGGCTGTGCTCGCTGACTTCGCTGAAGTGATAGGAGGGTGCGAAATCTCCGGGCGGGTAGAACGCCACCAACACCCACTTGCCGTCAACCTGACCCATGGTCACGGACACGCATTCGTCGCCATCATCATCCAAGTTGATGGTGACTGTGCGCAAGCCATCGTAGTCTTCCTGATTGATGTGAAACTCTTCTTCGGTCATTCTGTTCCCCTCCGTGTGTAGTCAGCGGCGTAGACTTCCTGCACCGACTCAGCGTCGGAGCGCTCGGCATACGCCCGTGACTTGGGAATCCCATCGACGTAGACGACGTAGCCGTTTCCGACCTCATACTCCACGGTGATGTAGCGACCTGCTGCACAGAAAACTCGTTCACTCATCATCCTCACCCCAGTTCGTGGCTGGCCCGATGTAAAACCGGAAGGCGTTCGCGTCCTCCCAGTCGAATGGAGTGTAGCGGTCGCGGTATTGGTAGTACTCTTCGTGTGCTTCTTCAGCGTCTTCCATGTGCCACAGCCAGTAGTCCTCACCGTCCACGATGATGTGGCGCGGCTTGGCGTCGTACTCCAAGCCGCCGTAGTACATGGCGCGGTCCTTGCAGGAGTCGGGCAAGGCCATGCCATCGTGGTATTCAAGCAGAAGCATGTGCATCTGGTTGCCACGGGTGTCCTCGCGGCTCAAGCGAGCCTTCTCCTCGTCCGTCAGTTTTCGCAGTTGGTACTCCCTTCCTCTGATGTCTCGTCCAGTCATGTATTCTTCGCTCATGTTCATTCCTCCTCTTGTGGTGTTTCGCTGATTGTCCAGTCCCAAGCATCCTCGTCCCAGACAAGGTATCGCTCTCCCCTGCCGTCCGGTGAGCCGACGCGCAGTTGGGGGTTGGTACGCATGACCTCTTCAGATACCTCGTCGAAGAGTTCGCTGATGCTGTCTAACACGAAGCGGGTGTCGCCCATCAGCACGTCAGCGTACATCTGAGCGATGCGGTCGAGCCGCTCCCGCTTGTCGTGGTCGAACTCGGACGCAGGGCGCACGTTGTCGTAGCCAGCGCTTTGCAGTGCACTGTTGATGTCGCAGATGGCGCGCCGTTGCATCTCGTCAGTGAACCACACCTCGGACTTGTTGTTCTCGTTGAACTCCCAGCCCACCCGTGCAAGTTCAGCGATGAACTCGCGTTCGAGTTCCACTGGCTTGCCGGTGTCGGGGTCAACCAGAAGCGTGCAGACGGTGCGGTTGACGAGGTTCAGTCGTCGCAGTGCCTCGTCCACGGTGATGTTCTTACCCCACTTGGGGGCCTCGCCGCCGTCGGGCGTGATGTTCCCGATGCCAGCGCAGATGCACAGCATACCGAAGTCGAAGGACGATTGCAGCGCCTTCTGTTTTTCCGTCAGTTGCACGTTCTTTTCGTCGTAGTTCCTAATTCCAATTACCATTCCCATGTTCATTCCTCCTCGATACTCAGCCCTGCTTCAATGCTCAGCCGCATCTCAGTGACTGCGAGTTCGATTGAATCGAAGCACCTGAGCAGAGTGGCGATGCGCGCTTCATTGTCGTCGGCTTTCTTGCCCACGGCCCAGATGTCGGCGTCGATGCACGCAGCCAGTTCCTTGAGGTCGAAACGCGCTGCGATGGTGGCTGTGTCGATGCACTCGGCCACGCAGTTGCTCAAGGCTTCCATGTCGACGTGTGATGCCAATTCATCCAAGTCGAGGTTGCGAGCCACGCTGTCGGCCATATCATCCGTTTCGATGTGGCGCGCCAATTCTCGCATGTCCACCTCACGAGCCAAGTCGTCCACGTCAAAGTGAGAGGCCACGTCCCCTGCATCCATGTGGTAGGCCACGTCAGATGCCAAGTCGTCCGTGTCGATGTTCCGAGCCACGTCAGATGCCAAGTCGTCCGTGTCGATGTTCCGAGCCAAGCGGCTCGTCAATTCGTCGAGGTCAACTTTGTCGGCTATATCGCTGGCCAGCACATGGTAGTCCACCCCGACCTTTTTGGCGAGCGCATCGTGGTCGATGTGTTTCGCCAAGGCCTCGGTCAGTTGAGCGAGGCTCCGTTCGATGGCCTCGTCCACCAGTGCGTTCATCCGTTGTTCTCGTCGGTTCTTCATCCAGTTCATCATGTTCATTCCTCCCGTTCGATGTATTCGTCAATGTAGGATTGGGGAACCGATGGTGCGGCACCGCAGTGAAGGCAATACATGTGCGACATCTCAATCATCTCCCACACATCAGAAGTGATTGTGCCGTCGCTGCGGAAGCAAATGTTGACTTCCTGTTGTCCTTCCCTGTTCAAAGTCCAAAAGGGGTCGCCGCAGCCGCAGTCGGGTTTGTAGGAGGTGCTGCTGTCGGGACGATACCGCTCATTGGCCCATTCCTCAATCGCTTTCAGTCGCGCTTCTTCACGGCGAATCGCCCTCGCTCGTTCTTCGTCAGTCAGTGCTGCAAATGCCTTCATTTCTTTCAGTTCCATGTTCACTCCTCCTTTGCTGTGTAATCGAGGTGGTCCTCTGGGAGTCGGTGTGTTCGGCGCTGCGCCATGTTCAGCATCATCTGCCTCACGTTGTTCGCAGCCTGCTTGAATCGCTTGAGGCTCACTTCGTCAGGAGCCATGTCTTCGATGAGTTCGTCCAAGCCAATTTCTTCTGCGAGCAGCAAGGCCCAGATGATTTCGTATTCAGCGTGAGTGATGCTGACGGCTCGCTTGCGGGTGTAGTTGCGTGGTCCCATCATGCTCTCACCTCGACTTCGTAGTCGTTCCAAAAGGTCCACCGCTCTTCCATTTCGGGGATGCCCTCAATGTCCAACCAATAGGTGTCGTCCCATGTGACCTTGAGGACGGCAGCGGTGGGGTTCACGGCTCGCGGCCACTTCTCCATCGCGTATTCCATGCACCGACCGAGCCAAGCCAATGACTCCGAGCAGGTGCATTGTTCGACCAATTCAAGGAATTGCTCACGGGCCTGCTCAATCATGCGCTCACCTCCTTCTTCCATTCGTAATGCGCCTCTTGCATCAAGTCCCAATTGTGGGTGTCGATGTCCACCATCAGTTTGACGACGGGTGATTGCTGTCCCAAGTAGATGCAGCGTTGGCAGACGAGGAGGAGGTAGAAGTTCCGGTTGTCGGCGTCGTAGTGCGCGTCGTCAACGACCCACTCATGGTCGCCGTCAAGGCACTTCTTTCGCGCGACCTTGCGTTCTTCGCGAAGACGCTCTTCGTGTTTCTGTTCCCATTTCCAATTGCTCATTCAACTGCCTCCGCGCCGAACATCTCGTCGTATTCCTCGCGGGTGTAGTGAGGGTCGATGCCTGCGAGAGCGAAGGTCAGGTAAGAGATTTGATAGAGCAGGGGGTTGTAGGACCGTGGGTCGATGGGGCTACCCTGCACTTCACGACAGGCGTTATCCCAATTTGCGTAGAAGGCCCGCTTGACTTCTTTGGGGGTTCCGCGCACGGAGAGCAGTGGGCCGAAGGCCTCGTCGCTCGTGTTGCAGAAGAAGGCAACGTAGCAGTCGTCGTCGTCGCGTGGCGAGGCCAAGATGCCCCAACCCATTCAAGCCACCTCCGCTGCGGTTTCTCGGTCGAGGAAGCAGTCTTGGTACGCCTTGGCCCCGCAACAGAGGCAGGTCGCGTAGAGTGTGCCGAGGTAATTGCCCTCGCCAACATCGCCGCCGCTGGCGTTCTCAGCACGCATCATCCATTCGTGGTTGCATTCGTTCATTCTTCATCTCCTCCGTGTAGCAAGTGGCTCACGTCGACGCGGTACACGCCGTCGTTCTCCACTGGAAGCGTAGGTTTCTCATCTGTTTCGCTGGTTTCCGGCGAAAGGGCTGCGACGATTTCGTGTTGGGCTTTCCCTGCGAGCGAACCATACTGGTCCTGAGAAGCGGGGAACTCCAAGCGAACTATGCCGTCCAATACGATACCGCACCGCTCACATTGAGAGGTGACAGTGTGCGCTCCCGTATCAGAAGGGGCGATGAACACGTCTTCCCAGACGTGTTCACCAACCATGCACATGTTGAAGGCTTCAAAGGCCGCCATTTCGCTCTCCAGTTGCTTGGCCTGCCGCTGAAGTTCGCGGGCCTTTGCTCGGTATTCTTCCATGTCCATGCGCATCACTTGTCCAGTCGGTACGGTTCCTTGTCGCCGTCGAGGTACGGGTTCGCCACGCGCGGAGGCTTGACGACCGGCTTCTCATCAGGCTCAGCGAAGTGCTTGGCGATTCGCAGAACCTCGATGGCGAGGTTGAGGTAGGCGCCCTGATTGTTCCTCGCCTCGTTGGCTGCGAGGGCCACGATGTTGTCGGCCACGTCCCAGAGGGCATGGCGCACCATACCGTAGGCCGTGAGTGCTGGCGTCTCTGGCTCAGGGGTCTGCTGTCGCTTGGCGGCAGCGTCTTCGATGTCTGCTTGCTCGTCAGCGAGGGCGTCGCGTCCACCGCTCTGCGAGATGCGGGCGGCCACCGCTGCGTTCGTTCGTCCGAGCCGCTGGGCGATGGCTACGTTGTTCATTCCAAGTGCCACGAGTTCGCGAAGCAGGTTGATGTCCTGCTCCTTCCAACGTGGCCGCTTGATGTTCGTCTTGTTCTTGTTCTTGTTTGTCGGCATTTTGCTCAATCTCCTTCCTTTGATGGGACTTTATAACCGGAAGCCTCAGGGGGCGTTCTCTTCAGGCCGGACGTAGTTGATTTGGAAATTGACCCACTCCCAATAGCCGGGTCGGGAAGGACCGTAGACAAGCACTTCCATCCAATCTTCAATGCTGTATCGCGGGTGCTCATCGTCCCAGTCGAATCCTTCAGGGGGTTCGTATCGCAAAAGGTCTGAGCGCAACCGCTTGACTTCAGCGAGCAGGTCAGCGATGCGTTCAATCGTCAGGTCTTCTGTGTTCATTCTTTCCCCTCCAAAATGTCAAGGGCGTAGCATATCATTTGGTCTGTGAAGGACAACATCTCAGCGTGGTAGTAGGGGCCGTCTTCCAAGTCGTCGGGGTCGGGCGAGCGGAGAGTTGAGACGGCCCGTTCAATTGTCTTACGCAACCACTTGACTTCCTCGCGCTCCTTGATGAGCGCAGCGAGCAGGTCAGGTGCGGCGGCGATGAGTTCAGCCCATTCCTTTCTGTTTTCTGAGTCCTTGTTCCCTGTTAAGGAACAAATCACTTCATGGGAATCTACCACCATGTAAGCATCTGTCCAACACAGTTTGACCTCCCAAGGTCCGGGCGTGTGTCCTTCAAATTGTTCTGTGTTCATTCTTCCTTCCCCCTGATTCGCTCCGCCACTGCACGGTCAATCTCCAACGTGGTGTCGTCATCTGAGAAAGCGTCCCAGTGAATGGCGTCGAGCAGTTCACGCAATGCAGCGAGCAGGTCAGGTGCGGCGGCCATGAGTCGGGCGTCTTGCTCGTTATGAACAAGGCACACCTGAATGATGTCTTGTTCAACGCTCCAATACCTTTGCATGGATTCTCCGTCTCCGTCCTCCCATTCATCCACCCACCAAGGTCCGGGGGTGTGTCCGTCAAATTGTTCTGTGTTCATCCTTGCTCACTCTCCTTCATCATCCACTCAACGTATTGATACCAATTCTGCGCTCGGTCAATCTCGGTGGGCCAATGAATCCCTATGCCCCCGGTCTGCCACGTTTCGTTAGAGCCATCCAGTTCTTTCTCGCCTGTGTCGTCAATCATGAAGTGGGCCACATACCATCCGTCTTCACCTTGCCATTCTTCCACTTCGGTGCTTTCTTCTTCGTAGAAGATGATGCGGCGAGCACTGAGATACCTCTTTCCCAAGTGTTCCATTTCCACCCAAGGGGATTGCCAAATCAATTGTTCTGTGTTCATTCTTCCTCACTCCTGTGTTGCGCGCGGTTTAATTCGGCGAACGGGTCAGAGTCTCTGCGCTCAAAGGAATCGTAGACGTAGAGTTCTTCTTCGTGTCTCTTCAGCCCACAACGAGCGCAGGTGAATTGCATGACCTTCACGACGTTTGGTTCATACATCACGAAATCTTCGTGGTAAAGTTCCCAATCGTGCGCGTCGTCAGCGCAGATGACGTTGTCGTAGCCGCGTTGTCTGAGTGCGTTGAGCAAGTCCTTCAAGTGTTCAAGTCGTTGTGCTTCTCTGATGATGTCTTCTTCGTTCAACATGCTCATTCTTCCTCGCCTCCATCTTGAGGTTCGTAGATTTCTGACACCTTCTCGTTGAACTCATCGGTGAACATCAATTTCTGTTCCTCGAAAAACTCGTGATGAAGGAGTTGGACGTATCGTTCTTCCCTGTCCAAGCGGATTTTCAGCAATTCGTTCTCTTCACGCAACCGCTTGACTTCAGCGAGCAGGTCGTCGTAGGTCTTGAGGTTCCGCTTCCACACTTCCTCGTCCTCTTCGCATGTAGCGGTGAGCAGGAACTCATGAATCGTGAGGCGCAGGTTCTGTCTTGCGTTCATTCTTCATCATCCTCTTCAAACATACCTAACTCGTACATCAATTCCATGAAACCATCTGCTTCCAAAATAGTGTGGTCAAAGTAGCCGCATAGTTGAGTGATTTTTTCACGCAACCACTTGACTTCTGCGAGCAAGTCGGGTGCGGCGGCGATGAGGCGGGCGTCTGCATCCGTTGCACCGAGCAAGTCTGTGCAAACGTCTGAAATGAACCTCACAG
>Ga0208161_1001168_pt1 | contig 14251 bp, 15 predicted proteins | sample CB_VirMetaG_3_FD_184538 | JGI IMG/M metagenome (GOLD analysis project Ga0208161, IMG submission 184538) | Freshwater to marine saline gradient viral communities from Chesapeake Bay - CB_1508_1S Viral MetaG (SPAdes) (version 4) | ecosystem: Environmental > Aquatic > Marine > Coastal | place: USA...
GAACTGCTCGTTGAAAGACAACGGCTAGAACAAATGGTAAGGGAACTCAAAGACAATGGAGAAATCGAACAACAAAAAGACTACTCAGGAGGGTTTGCCGAACGCTTCTCGAAATGAGGCCAGCGGACTTATCTATTGGGAGGACTATGTTTTTGATAATCAGTCAGATACGGCTGGTTACTTAAACAATAACTTTAATATAATCTACGATGCCTTGCCAGCACGAAGTAGCACTGACTGAATATACCACCCCTCTAGATTACCCAAGCAATGATTGGACTCATGACTGGAATACCAGTGTGGTTGGCTCCCTACAGCCTAGCCCATGTGACAACCCTAACCCGCCGTGGTGGTGTGACGACCCGCAACCAGTCACGATCGAACCAAACATTTTAATAATTGTTGGAATGTTCATATATGGAATTGCTCTCTTAGCTCAGTCGGTTAGAGCACCCGACTCATAATCGGTAGGTCCTAGGTTCAAGCCCTAGAGGGAGCACATGCATCCGTAGCTCAGTTGGATAGAGCATCTGCCTTCTAAGCAGACGGTCACAGGTTCGAATCCTGTCGGGTGTACAAATTAAATTTAAACAACATGCCAGACTTATATTGTCCAGAATGCGGTAAGGAACGCTTTGAGCGATCGCTTACTATGAAAGTAAAAGACGGGGAGACCTACTATGTAGAGGGTCAGTGCGAATGCGGGGAGCAAATGAAACTTACCAATCCAAAGACGGGAGCTCCAGGATTCGGTAAAATGGGTAGATTTGGGAAGAGTTACTGATGTCCACGATTATAGACATAGAAGGATATGAAACTAAGGGGATTAAAATCGACCCTAACGGTACAGAGGGAGACGTTATCGAACTCCACGGGTTACTCGTGGTACTTCCAAAAAAACCACCCCGATCGCAGATTCTCTTCCATGACCTACCAAAGGCAATGCAGCTGTGGAAGAGGATACCTATGCCAGAGGAATTGCGTAGGATACGGAGTATGGATGAGTGGCTCGAAAAGCCTGCCGAGTTTCGGAAGAAATTTCATTCTTACATCGAACAAGAGTTTCAGCGTAGGCGCGACGGTGTATGGTTTTACAATAATGGGGTCCCTACGTATATTACAGGGCGACACTATATGTTTCTTCAATGGTCTAAAATTGATATCGGATACCCATCATACCTTGCTTTCCAGAGAGAAATCTTTCTCCACATGGCTGCGTGCGAAGCTGATCCTCGTTGTTTCGGTCAGCTTTATACTAAGTGTCGTCGTTCTGGCTACACTAATGTATGCTCTGCTGTCCTTGTTGACGAAGCTAGTCAAGTTAAAGAGAAGCTTCTCGGCATTCAGTCAAAGACTGGTAAAGACGCGCAGGAGAATATTTTCATGAAAAAAGTGGTCTCTATATTTAGAGGCTACCCATTCTTTTTTAAACCTATCCAGGACGGTACCACGAACCCTCGTATGGAGCTGGCTTTCCGTGAACCATCTAAGCGTATCACAAAAAACAACAAAACATCGCAGCGTGGGGACGCCCTTAATACGGTAATTAACTGGAAGAACACTACAAACAATGCCTATGACGGGGAGAAGCTGCATATGCTGTACCTCGATGAGGCAGGAAAGTGGGAGAAACCTACCGATATACGCGAGGCATGGCGTATCGAGCGCACCTGTTTGATCGTAGGTAAGAAAATTGTAGGTAAAGCCCTGGTAGGCAGCACAGTAAATCCTATGGATAAAGGCGGGGAAGAATATAAAGGTTTGTGGTACGACTCCGATCCAAACGAACGCAACAACAACGGACGTACACGATCTGGACTTTATCGCATTTTTATTCCTGCGTATGATGCTCTGGAAGGGTTTTTTGATAAATATGGGAACGCAGTGGTTGAGGACCCTGAACCCGAAAGCGTACACATACATGGTGACGTAATAGGTATCGACGGTGAAATCATCGATATTGGAAGCAAGACGTACTTAAAAAACGAACGTAAGTCATTTAAAGACAATCCCTCCGAGCTTAACGAGGTGACCCGACAGTTTCCGTTTACTGAAGACGAAGCCTTTAGAGATAGTATTGAAGGTAGTCTGTTCAACATAGGCAAGATCTACCAACAGATCGAGCACAACGAGGAGCTATACCCTAACCCTGTAGTAACAGGAAACTTCACATGGAAGGAGAAAGACAAAGAGGTTGTTTTCTCCCCCACCCCAAATGGTAGGTTTCGCGTAGCATGGATGCCAGACCCAGAAGACAGAAACGTAATGAGGGAAGAACGCGGAAAAAAGGTGCCTCCGTTTTCTAATTACGGCTGCGGTGGGGTTGACTCATATGATTTAGATGCTACAGTGGATGGTAGAGGCTCTAAAGGAGCTTTACATATGTACAATAAGTTTAGCATGAACCGCCCGTCTAACATGTTCGTAGTGGAGTATGCTTCGCGACCAGACCTAGCAAGCATCTTCTACGAAGACGTTCTCATGTGTGCTTTTTTTTATGGTTACCCGCTGCTTATAGAGAACAATAAATACGGGATTGCAAGATACTTTGAATCAAGAGGTTACGATGGTTATTTGATGGATAGGCCAAAACACTTAAGAGGCGGCAGCACAACAGTAACGGTAAGGACAAAAGGAATTCCGTCTAACTCTCAAGACGTTATTCAATCTCACGCTCAGGCCATTGAAGCCTATATACATGATTATGTTGGGCTTAACTATGATACTGGCGAGACAGGGAGAATGTATTTTAACAGAACGCTGGAGGATTGGATCGGATTCAAGATAGATAAACGAACTAAGTTTGACCTTACTATTAGTTCTGGATTAGCATTATTAGCAGCTCAAAAAGAGAAGCAAAAGCCAGCGGCTAACTTCGAAGAAAAGGTGTTTTTTAGGAAATACAAGGTCTAACACGGATTTGCTATATTTGCAGAATATGCGTAGAGTGCCCTGAAAAACATGAATTATAATAACAACAAGCGTAAAGGCTCTTTTCCTGACCCGTTAGCAAATTCAGAAATCAAGAAAAGCAAGGATTATGGGATTCAGTACGCCAAAGCTATAGAGTCTCAGTGGGGTAAGATTACCAGCGCTACCTCTTTGTATGGTAAGCGTAACGTAGTTTTTGAAAGAAGTCGAGATTACGCTAACGGCACACAAGACACAAACCTTTACAAAAAGCTTCTTAGATCGCTCAATCCTAATGATGGCGACGGAAGCTTAATGAACCTGGACTACACTCCAGTTCCTGTCTTGCCTAAGTTTGTTAGGGTTGTCGTAAACAAGATTCTATCTAGAAATCCATATCCTAACCTTGAAGCTATTGATCCTATATCTTCTTCAGAGAAGAATAATAAAAAGCGAAAGGTAGAGATTCAGGTAGAGGCAAAAAAGCAACTTCAGCAGTTAAAGCAGAACACAGGCATGGTTATCGGGGACGATCCTGACAACCTTCCAGATTCACTTGAAGAAGCGGAAATCCTATTGGGCACCAACGTCAAGACAGACGCAGAGATTGCGGCTCAGATTGGCACCAGCATGACGCTTTCTTGGAACGGGTTTAACGATAATATCTTTCGCCGCTGCGTAAACGACTTGGTTTCGTTAGGCATGTCTGTTGTAAAACGAACCAATGATCCGAACGAAGGCATTAAAACAGAATACATTGATCCAGCTAGGTTTATCCACAGCTACACAGAAGACCCTGGATTCAATGACATGATTTATGCTGGTCATGTGAAGACTATTTCTATACAAGAGTTAAAGCGCATCGCTGGACACGAACTTAATGAAGAAGACTTTGAGAAAATAGCGCAGGCTGTAAAAAACAAAGACGGAAATGACCCAAACTCTTTCAATCAGCATTCGTACAACAATCGACTTATGCGTCAGGAGTACGGGTATGATGAGTACATGGTAGACGTTCTTGATTTTGAATTTCTTTCTGTTGACTGTATATATTTCGAAGAAAAAGAAAATCGTTTTGGCAACGTTAATTTCTTCATGAAGGGGTTTGAGTACGAAGAGAAGCAAGGAAGCGTATTTGATAGAAAGCCTCACAAAATGGAGGTTACCACAGTTTACGGTGGAAGCTATATCATGGACGGTTGCGATATCGTGTTTAATTACGGTATGGCTAGAAACATCCCTAAAAATATCCATGATATTTCTAAGGCTCGGCTTTCTTACTCTGCTGTAGCTACGAATATTCGCAACATGATGCCTAAGTCTATGGTAGACAGTTGCACTGGATTTGCCGATATGTTGCAGTTAACCCACCTGAAAATTCAGCAAGCTATAGCCAAGGCTAAACCTGACGGGTTGATTATTGATATCGAAGGCTTGGAGAATGTACAGCTCGGAAAAGGTGGTGAGTTACAGCCGCTAGATCTGCATGATATTTACGAGCAGACGGGTGTGTTCTACTACAGAAGTAAGAACCCAGAGGGCGGATTCCAGAACCCACCTGTTCGCGAGATTGGCAACAGTATTCGAAACATCAATGAGCTTATCGGACTGTATAATCATTACCTCCGAATGATTCGCGACACGACTGGAATCAACGAGATGATGGACGCCTCTACCCCTAAAGGGGATACACTCGTAGGTGTTCAGCAAAACGCGATCGCAGCTGGTAATAACGCTATTTACGATATTACTAACGCTTCGATGATTATGTTCAAGAAAGTTTGTGAGGACATCGTAAAGTGCATACAGATACTCCCTCCAGATTCAGTTCTTTACAGAGTTTATGAAAACGCTATCGGTAAAGAAAATATGTCTGTTCTGTCTTCGTTTAGCAATCTACCAATGTACAATTTCGGCGTACAGGTTGTCAAGGAGATGGAGGATCAAGACAGGGCTTACTTAGAGCAGAATATACAAATGTCTTTACAGCAAAAGGAGATAGATATCGAAGACGCCATTTCTATTAGAAACGTAAAGGACATTAATCAGGCTGAACGTCTACTTGTTGTTCGTAGGAAGAAGCGTATGGCAAAGCAGCAAGAAATCGCTGCTCAGAACTCTCAAATGCAAGCTCAACAAGCGCAGGCAGCCGCTCAAGCAGCTTCTCAGGCTAAGATGCAGGAGATGCAAATGCAAGCACAGCTTGAAGCTCAGCAAATGCAGTTAAAGACACAGCTTGAGTCTCAGCTTGAAGAGGTTAGACATCAGTTTAGAAAAGAGATTGAGATTATTAAAGCAAAGGCTACTCTTGGCTTTAAAGAAGATGACAAAAACTTCAAAGAGAAACTAGAGGTACTAAAGGAGGATAGAAAAGACGAAAGAGTTAAAAAACAGGCTGCTCAGCAGAGCAAACTTCTGTCGCAGCGTCAAGGTAACCGTGGGGAACTTCCAGAACAAGGAGACAGCGTAGACAATATTGTAAACTCATTATTAAGTTAACATGGTAAGTAAAGCTAATTTAGACGTATCAGAAAAACTGGATATTACGATTCGACGTGGAGACTCATTTGAGTTGTCTATCAACATAAAAGACAATGACGGTAATAATCTTCCTTTGTTGACTAATGATTACGAGTTTGTCATTCAGATAAAAACACCGTCTTCCACTGGTTCCTCTAGGAGAGCCCCGCAGCTTAAACAAACTTCTGCTATCCCTCAGAGAAGCTTGATTGCGGCGTCTTCGTTAAAAGAATCAGAAACGCAAGCTGTGCCAGCCAATAAAGAAGCCGACCTTCCTATCTTTTCTTTTGAAAACAGAGACGATAATGGGAATGTAACGTTAAGAGCTACCGCCGCTAATACCGCCACGCTTCCTGTAGGAAATTTCGTTTATGACTTGCAATACAAGTACCTTTCTAATGGTTTTGAAACTGTCACTACCATACTAAAAGGAAACTTTATTGTAAAAGAAGATATATCTACGCTGGTATAATGCCTACAGTAACTCTTCAATTAAATCAAGGCGCTCAGGGAGCTACGGGACCAACAGGAGCTACTGGGGTTACAGGACCTGCGGGGGATAATGGGCCTACGGGTCCCACGGGTATCACAGGACCAACAGGAGCTGCTGGTGTAACGGGAAACACAGGCGCTACAGGAGTTACTGGTCCTGCCCCTCTTTTGGCTTGGTATTATGACGCAAACAGCACAGACTACACAACCGCTCCAGATAGTGGCTATATAAGGTTCGATAACTCAAATCCTAATTCTGCTCTTAGGATTGTTTTTAACATATACGATTCTTCTATTTCGAGTCAGGCTGGTTGGTTGAATACCTTTGACGACAGATCTGGTCCAAACTCAAACCTCAAAGGCGCGCTTCAGATAAGCAACGGGTCTGACGTGGTATCTTTTTCGGTCCTTAATGTGATGCAAAACGTTGGAGTAACTGGAAGGTTATTTTTAATTAATGATTTTTCTGGCAGCTCTTCTTCTTGGAATCACGGTGATAAACTTTACGTGAGTTTTTCCAGATACGGAGATAATGGAGATACAGGTCCTACAGGGGCTACAGGGGCTACTGGTCCTACTGGACCACAGGGCATACAAGGTGTGCAGGGTGTACAGGGTGCCACTGGAGCGACAGGTCCTACGGGTGCTACTGGGCCTACGGGTGCTACTGGATCGACTGGACTCACAGGTCAAGGTGTTGCGGCAGGAGGCACGACGGGGCAGGCGCTCGTAAAAGTTGATGGTACAGACTACAACACGCAGTGGGCAGATATAGCTGTTGATGTTCAGTATCACAATCGCTACGCTACAGAGGCAGAGACGCTACGATCAGGAGCTACAGAGACCGTAGAGCTTTACTTCTTTGCTCAGGGTGATGGTAATGGATTGGCAGAAAGTGCATCGAGCGACACGCCAACCAGCGGCTACGATATTCGGCGAAAGTTGTACTACGCAGAGAAAGCCCAGGCCGATCCCGACACGTCAGCCGATTGGACGCAGTTTACAGCCATCGCCGACAATACGACATTCAACAACGCGAAGGCGGCTTTACTTGCTTACCTGAAGGAACGCACGGGCGGCACTGTACCGATTAGTTTGAAAATGACGTGGGAGGAAGTAGCGCAAGCGCCTTCGTTCACGGGGCTTTTAAATGAGAGCTACGGAAGCGGAGCAGAGGCGGCGTATTCAACGCGAAGGCTGAATGGCAATGTAACGGATTGTATGGTAATTCGCAGGGCTTCGGATTCGACGACGACTACGATAGGCTTCGACGGTTCAGGCAACATCGACGAGAGCGCGATAGAAACGTTTTGCACGGGGACTACGTGTACCGTGGTAACGTGGAAAGACCAAAGCGGAAACGGGAACGACGCGACGGCGGCAGACCCCGCGTATGAGCCAACGATTTACACGGGTGGATCGATTGTCAAGCAGGACGGAAAAGTATCAATGACTTTTGATGGTTCTGACGATTATTTAAGAAGTTCTTCAATTGCTTTGAATACCTCTGACATTGCTTTGTTCAATGTTTTCAAATTAACAAATGCAACGTTTGCCACTTGGTTTAGCTATGGAGGTTACGTTGCTGACGGTTTTTTGATTCAAAGACCAAACACCGACGCGGTTAGATATGCCGTTAGTGGTTCTGCGTTTAAAGATTTCGGAAGTTATTTAACATCTACAACGGCGAGAATTTTAATTTCTTTAATCGATTTCGCCTCACACGCAAGCGTTTACATAGATTCGACTTTCGTACAACAACAAGACAACGTCACGGCTTCTTTAACTTCAAGCAAAAGCATTGAAATTGGACGGCGCGCGGATAACGGGACACAATACACCCCAATGAACGCGCAAGAGTTTATCTTTTATCCTTCCGACAAATCCAGCGTCCGCACCTCTATCGAATCCAATATAGGCGACTACTTCACCCAAAACACGCCACTGCTCGACACGTACAGCGGGGCGGCGGCGGCTTATTCGTTGCGGCTTTTGGACTCTAGCTATGTTGGTTCAGCGGTAGAGGTTTACAACGGGAGCAGCTACGCGGACATCGGCTTCAACGTATTCGGCGAGTTGGATACGGTTGCACTTGCTGCGCATTGCGGTTCGAATAACGGGTTTGTTTCGGTTTGGTACGACCAATCAGGAAACAGCAACGACGCGACGCAAGGAGTGACGGCAGATATGCCGAAGATTTACGACGGGACGACGGGCGTGCTGACTGAAGGAAGCGCAGGAAACGAAAAGCCGATTATTCAAAATGTTTACAATTTCACCCATATGAACCTTAATCTAAACCCGCAAAATGATTATAAATTATTTACCGTAATGTCGCGGGGTTCAATTTCAGGTACGCGAGCTTTATTCAGAAGCGACGGAGGCGGTTATTTGTACGCCGCTGAATCGGGAGGTACTTGGAATCCAAATTCATCGTTCACTCTGGATGCCCAGCGCAAAGACGGAGCAACATACAACCCTGCAAATGTTGGTGATATTTACACCGATTTCTCAAATCAGTCCTTGTTGTATTTGGACTTTAATGGCGCAGCCTCAGGAACTTCATTATTGACTGGTTACACACCTGCGGGTTATGAAATGTTTGGACATCAGGAAATAATCCTTTATCCCGATACTTCAACGCATACAATTACCGACATAGAGGACAACATAAACACCTTCTACAACATCTACTGATGAACGGATACATTATAGTTCTTCCAACCGCCACGCAGACAAGCGAAGCACGGGCAAAGCAAATCACGCGAGAACTCTACAACATCTCGCGTCCCGTTCTCATTCAGGCAGAAGGCGAAAAGGCGTCAACCGTCTTTGGGATTGTATCTCATCCAGATGAGACACAATATGCTCTTCAGGTCGATACGGATTACCTAATCCACGTCCACGAAGCGGCAAACCTAGAGAAGCTGGTCGCTTGCTTCCCTGATCTGACGAATGAGGAGCGATACGCCCTGTCTGCATACGTCCATACGAACAGTAAGTTCCCGTTTGGACATATCGTACCATCGACAACGACTATTCGTGACCACCAGTATATGGTGGATAACGGATGGTTTCCAGAAGAACCTGAGTTATGATAGAGAAGGTTATTAAGATACTCTTCTTGATTGCTGTGGCGGTTATCGCAATCCCTGTGGGTTTTGTGTATTCTATTATCGAATCTATTTATTACGTACTCAGAACTACCATCAGGGCTATCTGGGCGTCCATATACGAGCTATTTAGGGGCTTATCTAAGGTTGTGTCGGTTATCGCCTCAAAGTTCCTTGTTAGGCTTCTAATTAAGCGTGGTGGTGTGCCATTCGGTACTCACTCTGTTTCTGCTGTGCTTGGTGCTAACCAGCGTGAGAAAACCCTGTCTAACCTCGGTGTGTGGTTGACTAATCTGTTGGACTCGATTGATAGGAATCATTGTAAAAAAGCCTCGGAGCGGGCTGGTATCTAATAACTATGGCAATCAACTTTGACAACGAAGCGAATCAGGTAAACGTCACCGTCCCTTCACCAACCACGGTTACAGTCATTAAGCCTGCTGATATCTCTGTTACTGTTACAGAAAAAGGTAGGGTTGGAGCTACTGGCGCTACAGGTCCTCAAGGTATCGTAGGTCCTCAAGGCGTTGTAGGACCTACAGGTGCAACAGGAGCTACTGGGGCTACTGGGGCTGTAGGTGCGACAGGTCCTGTTGGGGCTGGCGGGGTTATAGGGTATCATGCTTCTTATTACAGCACTCAGGTGCAAAACATAGCCGTTATAAACACAGCGCAGGCAGTCACCCTGAATGGTACTGCTGTAGAGAATGGGTTTGACATAGTAGACAATTCTAAGATTACGATCTTAAACGCAGGGACCTACTCATTCACAGCCACGCTTCAGATATCAAATCTCGAAAATGTAGCGGTAGAATCAGAAGTGTGGTTGAGACTAAACGGAACAGACTACCCCGCTTCTGCGTCTCATGTGCTTCTTCAGCCTAGAAAGAACTCTAGCACCCCTTCTGAAACTTCAGTGGCTATTTCGTTTGTCGGTACTTCTCAGAATGACAACGATTACATAGAAATTTACATCTCAGCAGAGTCTACGAATGTTTCTTTGAAGGCAGAACCATCTACTTCGTATAGACCATTTGCTCCGTCTGTAATAGCTAATATCCATCAGGTAGCATACGCTGGCCCTACAGGGGCTACAGGGGTTACGGGACCAACAGGATCTACAGGGCTTACAGGGGTTACTGGAGCTACAGGCCCTACAGGAGCTGACTCTACGGTCCCTGGTCCTACAGGAGCTACAGGCGCTACAGGCGCTACAGGATCAACAGGAAGTACTGGTGCTACAGGAGCTACAGGCTCCACAGGAGCTACAGGAGCTACAGGCGCTACAGGGCCCGTCGGCGATTCAGTACCAGACGGCGGTGCAAAGTACCAAGCTTTAATCAAAGCCTCCGCTACGGACCAAGATATAGCATGGGCTGACGTATACACAAATAGGTATGCGACGGAAGCTCAGACTTTCTTAACTGGGGCTACCGAAACCGTGGAGCTCTATTACACAGCAAGGGCCGATGGTGACGGTTTGCACGAGAGCGCACAGAGCGACACCCCTACCGCTGGGTATGACATCCAACGAAAGCTATACTACTCAGAGAAAGCTAAGGCAGACCCAGATACTTCTGCTGACTGGACACAATTTACGGCTATAGCGGATAACACGTCGTATAACGATGCGAAGACAGCGCTTCTTGCGTATTTAAACGAGCGTACAGGTGGTACCTCCCCGATCTCTCTTAAGATTACCTGGGAGGAGGTGGTTCAGGCCCCATCGTTTACGGGCTTGCTGAATGAGGCATACGGGAGTGGGGCGGAGGCAGCATACTCTACACGTCGTCTGAACGGTAATGTCACTGACTGCATGGTAATCCGCAGGGCTTCTGACTCAACTACCACAACCATCGGGTTTGACGCTAACGGGGATATAGACGAAACTGCTATAGAAACTTTCTGTACAGGGACTACATGTACTGTAGTGACTTGGAAGGATCAGAGTGGGAATGGGAATGATGCGACCGCACCGAGTACGGGAGCAGAACCCACGATTTACACGGGGGGCGCGTTGGTGAAGGAGAACGGGAAGCCAGCAATAAAATTTTTAGAGCTAGGCTGGCCGCATCTTACAGCTTCAGGATTTGGAACGGGAAACACAAGGTTTGTTTCTTACGTGGCAAAAATGGACGCGGAACCTTCAGTGGGCGGCAGGTATTCTATGCCTTGGATTTTTCTGCAATCCCCAATTTCCACGCTTGGTGATTATCTTCAGTTTTATATACCAAACATCACAAACTCGGTTCTCTTAAATTTTCCAACTAATTCGTTAGATGTGTCTTCAACATCTGCAACTAACGTTCAGCGACTAATAAGCGTTAATAAAAACGCGGCGAGTTCTGAGATGTGGTTTGATGGAACTTCACAAGGGACGGGTTCAGGGACTCAAAATATGGCCGACGGGCTTAGTATTGGTCGTTTCGACAATTACGGTCAAGGTATTATGAGTTTCCAAGAAATGATAATTTACAACTCCGACAAATCCAGCGTCCGCACCTCCATCGAATCCAACATCGGCGATTACTTCACCCAAAACATCCCGCTACTAGATACTTATTCAGGTGCCGCTGCTGCTTACTCATTGCGTAAGCTGAACAGCTCTTACACAGGCGCAGCTATCGAAGTGTATGCTGGTACGAACGGTACAGCTGATATCGGGTTCAATGTGTTTGGGGAGCTCGATACAGTGGCGCTGGCTGCTCACTGCGGAAACCAAGACGGTACAGTGCAGACGTGGTATGACCAAAGCGGCAACGGAAATCACGCTACGCAAGGCAATACTGGCAGTCAACCGAAGATTTACGACGGGGCAACGACTAGCGTGGTGACGGAGAACGGGAAGCCATCACTTGAATTAAATGGAGATAGCCTAACAATTTCTTCAGTGAATTTAAACACTGTTTTTGCCGTTGCCTCAAGAGGTACGCAAGAAACCGTAAATTATTTAACTTGGGATAACAATACAACGGGCTTATTTTACGGAGGCACATTTGGAGGCGTCGGCGGAATAGGATTTTATGACGGCTCTGTATATTCCCTCACTGGACAGGATTCCAATACTCACTTAGCTTATTTTCGATTAAACGGCCTTAATTATGACATAGCAAAAGACGGAAATAGCGTAACAACCTTTCAAAGTGGTAACGGCGTTCTATCAGCGTCTTCAATTGGGCGAGCGTTATCTACGCTACAAACACATTTGATTCAGGAATTTATAGTTTACACTTCCGACCAATCCGACAACCGCACAGGCATCGAGGACAACATAAACACCTTCTACAACATCTACTGATGAACAGTGGTTCTTCGAACCAGAAAGACCCCAAAAGGGGTCTTTTTGTTTTTACTATCTTTGCTGTATGACTGATGCTGAAAAGAATAAGCTAAAGAGATACGGGCTTTCTGGGCTCAACAAACCCAAGCGCTCTACGAGTGGTGGGAAGTCCCATGTAGTAGCCGTCCGTGATAACGGCAGGATCAAGATTATTCGCTTCGGTCAGGCTGGGGTAAAGACCAATCAAACGGCTGGTCAGCGTGAGGCGTTTAAGAGCAGGCACAGGAAGAACATAGCCAAGGGGAAGACCAGCGCAGCTTATTGGGCAGACAAAGTGAAGTGGTCCCCAAGCAAGACTAAATCACCTAGCAAAAAGTGGGTGAAAGGGTCATGAACACGGTAAAACAGAATAAAGGTGGGAAACTCAACGTTAGCAGCGCTACTAAGTCTGTTCCAGCACCTTCTGGTTATCATTGGATGGTGGATCGGGGTAGATACTTCCTTATGAAAGGAGATTACGCTCCACATCCTAGCGCTGTTAAAGAAGCTAAGTTCAAACTCGTTAGCCACTCATGAAAGCGAAGAAAAGCAGAGTAAACGAAGCTGGTAACTACACCAAGCCAGGAATGCGTAAGCGCATATTCGAAAGAATCAAGGCGGGATCCAAGGGTGGACGCCCAGGCCAGTGGTCTGCCCGTAAAGCACAGATGGTTGCCTCAGAGTACAAAAAAGCTGGGGGAGGGTATACGAGCTGATGAGACTTAAGAAATCACAGCAAAGCCTTAAGGATTGGACCAGACAGAAGTGGAGAACTTCTAGTGGGAAGAAATCAGAAGGTAAAAGAAGATACCTGCCTGACGCGGCATGGCGAGCACTATCATCATCTGAAAAAGCCGCAACCAATCGCGCCAAAGCAGCTGGCAATAGAAAGGGTAAGCAATTTGTTGCTCAGCCTGACAATATCAAGAAAAAGACCGCGAGATTCAGGTAATAAATTATTGCTATATTTGCATTCATATAACTAACAATAATGGCTACAACCACTGCAACACTTACACTTTCGAGCGCTGACCTGACTGGTGACGCTCTTGCGCTGTCTACTACAGCTACACTCACTAAAGCTGGAACGGCTACAGGCATGGAAGAAACCACTGGCGTTTCTAGAAAGTCTTTTGCTACGGCTCAAACAGCTTATAACTTGATCGCAGCTGCTGACTTTACCACACCTATTGCCGCTAAGGTTTACGTTAAAAACTTGAGCAGCACCGCTGCTGAGTATGTGAACATCGAGGTAGGCGCTGACAATGTTGTTCTCGGTAGATTGTATGCAGGAGACTGGGCTTTCTTCCCTTGGGATGGAGCTAACGATATTGACATCGACACAAGTGCTGTAAACATGACCGTAGAGTATATGGTCATTTACGAAACTGTATAATGGCAACAGTACGCGCCGCTCTCAGCCTGAACAGTGCTGACGTGCTTACAAGCGCGTTGGCCCTTACTACTGTGGCTAATCTTACCTGTGACTCTGGCAGTCTGATCAGGGCTAAAGTAAAGGGTACAGCCGCAGATACTAACGATCTGGCGATTTACATTGTCGATCAGTGCTCTGACAGAGCTTATTTGTACATTAAGAACCTGGAAGTAGAACTTGAGAACTACATCTACATTCATAACGATACCGACACAGGTCTTGTAGCCAAGATCGGAGGTGGTGAGTTCGCTTTTATCCCAGTTGCAGTGGATAAGAAGTACGAAGTATACGCCACTAAGGTTGACTCACTGATTGAGTACGGCGTGTTCGGTAACGACAATTCATCAGCCCCATACGGAGGCACTTAATAAATAAGACATGGCACATCCATCAAATCAATTTCCAGACGCAGTATTTCATATAGATACCGCCTCGGAACCCTTAAAGCCAGAATCAGGGTTT
>Ga0208161_1001169_pt1 | contig 14250 bp, 8 predicted proteins | sample CB_VirMetaG_3_FD_184538 | JGI IMG/M metagenome (GOLD analysis project Ga0208161, IMG submission 184538) | Freshwater to marine saline gradient viral communities from Chesapeake Bay - CB_1508_1S Viral MetaG (SPAdes) (version 4) | ecosystem: Environmental > Aquatic > Marine > Coastal | place: USA...
CCAAGGCCGGCGGAGCAGAATCTCTTCCCTGTCTTGAGCCTGCTGTAGGTGACGGCAGAACTCTTCGAGGTAATCGTAGAATTGACCGTTAATGCTGGCATCCTCGGCGACCTCTACGATAGCGCTCTCGTTGTCGCGCATCTCGGTCATCAGGGTGCCTATACGAGCTTCCCAGTTCTGCTTGCTCATTGTGCCGGGCATGAAGTTTAGCTGCTCCATGCAGGCGCGCTGGAAGGCCTTCTGTTCGATTAGAGCGTCTGTGTCGAGTTCGAGCGGCTCACCGTTCACGTCTATGAACCAGACGGGCGGTGCCGAGTTGTACTTCCGCAGATTGCCGACAAGGGCGTTCTGCGCGCCGCCCCCTACACCAAACTTTCGCGTGCGGCAGAGAACCTTATCGCAGTGGGCGTTGATCGGCGCATCGCTGCATTTATATGCGTAGTCCTTGCGGCCTAGCTGTTTGGCGATGATGTTGACTTCGCTGAGAGGAAGCGGTGGCTCAAGATACGTGAGGTTATACGTGAGGATTTCCGTTTCCCAGCTATCAGGGAACGCCTTGCGGAGGTAGACGCCGATATTGAACAGGCCGTTGTTGCGGCCGCCCTCGCTGATCTTATTCGCGCAGATTATCTGTAGACACGGCGGCGCGCCTGTCCAAGACGACTGACTGTCGTCCGTGATCTGTAAGGCGAGAAGCGCCTCTGGTGTTAGGGCGTGAGCCTCGTACAGCGAGAAGAATTCATCGAGCGTCGCCGCCGTGCCGTCATCGTTGATGGCATAACGGAGGCCTTCCTCCGCATTGAAGTAAGGCAGGTTCAGGAAGTTTCCGACATCGCCACGGTCCAACCGCAGGGCGACCTGCTTGGGGAAAATCTCGCTGCCGCCATACCCCAGCGCCGCCGAAACCTGCTGTAAGGTCGTCTGCATATCCTTGGCCGATACCCGGCCACGGATGAATACGAAACAATGCGCGCCGCCTGACTTCGAGCGACACACGATGATCGGCAGCTTCATGCGCCGAATCTTCTCGACAAGCAGCTTGTGGTCGAGGGGATACTGGTCGATGTCGATGCAGCCCCACCGACATTCGTTATTCTCGTCAATAGGAATTATGCCAAGCGAGCGTTTGCCAGCGAGGTGTTCCTCCCAAGTGCGCGCGGTCCGTGGTTCACGGACGATACCGGCTCTTCCCGTATTTTTGCCATTCGCAGCAGTCTTCTCGATGACGAACGTGCCATGCGCGGCCTGAAGACCGTCGAAAATGGCAGCAAATTTTTCTGCTGACATCTCAACCCCGAGAGAGTAGCGGGGGCTGTCGCCCCCGCTTTATGATCAGAACGGCACGTCGTCGTTATTGACGGTACGAGTCTCGCTCTCGTGCTTTACGACGACATCGCCGGAAAGCACGCTCTCAGAGAACGCCTTCGCACGGAGGTAAACGGCCATGTCCTCGACCGGCCCTTCGCGCGACATCTCCCAGCCATGCCAAGAACCCTTCGAGTTCTCTTCGCTGGCAGACTTGACACGATACACGTGGCTGAAGCGCGGCGGCGTGAACGGGCCGTTCTTCCCCTGCATCGTCAACGACTGGATCATGGAGTTCCACTTGCGGCTCTTCTTTAGCTGCGTGGACTTCATCGCCATGAGCGCCGTCTCGACGGTGCCGTCATCGTTGAGGATCAGCACGAAATGCTGATGCGTCTCCTCAATGTACTCACCGCCGCCGCCGACAACGTATTCCTTGTTGTCATCCGGCGACCGCTGCGTCTTGGGGATATCATCCCCCGGCGCGTAGATAGCCGACGGCGCTCCACTTCCAGAGCCTCGGGGTGCCCACTGGATGAACCGACGCATGTAGGCACACGGGATAACACGGACACCGTCCTTGCCCTTGTACACCGCACCGGACACGGTGTTGTAGATGTCGCCCTTACGCGCTTCCTCAAGCTCGTCAAGGATGGGGTCAAGCCCTGACAGAATTTTGAGGAACGGCAGGGCGAGGTCCTCGACACCCATGTTCTGGTTGCCGGCACCAGCATCTGCCTCAAACATCGACGCATCGAATACTGCGACAGCGTTCTCTTCCTTCTTCGCAACCTGTTGCGTAGCCATGTTACTTGCTCCTCTTGATAGTAGCGCGCTGTCCAACGAATGCGCCGAAAAGTTCCATTGGGAATTCATCCCCATTCTCGCAGCGCTCTTTGACGAAAGCGCGTAGCGTTTGGGGGTGAATTTCTGTCTTTTGTTCGGGCAGGTAGCCCTGCTGCTCTGCGAACGACGCAAACGCGCTAGCTTGGTCATCCTCGCCGCGCCCGAACGAACACGTGACTGAGTTCTTGATGATATCGTCATAGCCGTTCTCCCTTAGCCAATCGTAGGCCGCTGGCCTGTTATCGACCAAGATCGAAGCGCCGTATGTCGGTCGGACCTCTATCTGAGACCCGTCATCGAGAGCCAGCTTGGAGAGACCCATCTCGGAGAAGATGTTAGGAAGCTCCTCGTCTGTCAGCTTGAGCATCAGACGCTTTTCTTCCTTGAGCAGAGCCTCAAGCTCGGCTATCCTTATCTCCTTGTCCCGGATTTCTCTCGCCAAGCGAGCTACCGTAGTTAGCTCTCCTTGGTCGATCTTATCTACGGAAGAGGCGGCCGTAGCCTCAAAGTCCTCTTCCATCTGTGACAGAATGTCTGTCATTGCAGTCTCCTTCGTCGTTAAAGGCTCCTGTCGGGCCTTGACAATCCCCTATATAATTCGATATTGTTCCTGCGTCAACAGGAAATCGCATCATGTACGAATTCGAGACGAAGCCGTTCCAGCACCAAGAGGACGTGTTCCGTGGTTCGTGGTCCGCGCCGTTCTATGCACTGTTCATGGAGATGGGGACCGGCAAGTCCAAGGTGGCCATCGATACCATCGCCGCGCTCTACGAGGACGGGAAAATCAACGCCGCTCTTATCGTCGCGCCAAAAGGCGTCTACGACAACTGGGTGCGCGGTGAAATTCCAATTCACATGCCGAAGCGCATCGAGAGGCTCGTGGTCCGTTGGACGCCGGCCAAGACCAAGAAATTCGAGGAGGAGATTGCAGGGCTCATGGACCACGGTCCACGGCACTTGCGCCTGTTCGTCATGAACATCGAAGCGCTGTCCACGCCTCGTGGTACGGCTGCCGCGCTAAATTTTCTCAAGCGTTATCCCGATAACATCATGGTGGTGGACGAGAGCACGACAATCAAGAGCCGCACCGCGACGCGGACGCGTAATGTTGTGGCGCTAGCCGCCTACACCAAATATCGCCGCATCCTGACCGGATCGCCGATTACGAAGAGCCCCCTCGATCTTTACAGTCAATGTCTGTTCCTCGAACCGAAAGCCCTTGGCTACAATTCGTACTTCGCCTTCCAGAACAGGTATGCCGTAGTACAGCGCCGTGCGATGGGGCACCGGTCGTTCCAAGAGGTCGTAGGTTACCGCCGGCTGGACGAGTTGTCGGAGAAGCTCGACAAGTTCAGCAGTCGCGTTCTGAAGGAGGATTGTCTCGATCTTCCGGAGAAGCTCTACATACGGCGCGATGTGCCACTGACCGACGAGCAGAAATCTCTGTACCTACAGATGAAGAAACTGGCGCTGGCCATGTTCGACAACGGCGAACTGGCGACAACGGCTAGCGTTTTAACGCAGATCATGCGGCTTCAGCAGATTTGTTGCGGGTTCCTGACGCCAGACGATGGCGTTACGCAGGAGATACCCAACAACAGACTGAGCGAATTGCTTGATATCTGCGACGAGCTTCAGGGCAAAGCTATCATCTGGGCGACGTGGACACACGACATCCAGAAGGTTGCCGAGGCCCTGCGCGACCGCTTCGGGCCCGAGGCGGTCGCAACCTATTACGGTGATACGCCACAAGATGATCGTCAGATCACCGTCGAGCGGTTCCAAGATAAGGATAGCCCGCTGCGGTTTTTTGTGGGTCAGCCGCGCACCGGCGGATACGGCATTACGTTAACAGCCGCAAACACAGTGATCTACTATTCTAACAGCTACGATCTGGAGATACGGTTACAGTCCGAGGACCGCGCACATCGTATCGGTCAGCGGAACGCCGTGACCTACATAGACCTGATATCGCCCGATACGGTCGATGAAAAGATCATCGGCGCACTACGCAACAAGATCGACCTCGCCGGCCAAGTCCTCGGTGAGAATGCCAAGCAGTGGCTTATCTGACCGGGAAGAAGCTGCCGATACCGCCTCGTACAGCGCCACCGTTTCGGTAACCACGGGACGCGAACGACGTTACAGCACCATACGGGCTGTAACCCGGATCAGCCTCGAAACCGAACAAGCCGCCCGGATTGCCGTAGTCCACGCTTGGTGCACTTACGGATGGTGCACTTACGGATGGTGCACTTACGGATGGCGAGCCTAGTCCGCTTATCGCGTTACCAATAGCATTGGACGCGTTACCAATAGCATTGGACGCCGTATTGGCTACGTTGGTGGCCGCGTTAATTGCGTTACCCACAACATCGTTCGGTGCTACGAGGCTGCCAATCCCTTCAAGACTGACAGACGGTGCTGTCCCGAATTCTGCGCCGGGAACGGCCGTTGTGCTTCCGAGAGCGATGTTCGGGCCGCCGAGGGCGTTATACGCAAAGCCAGTTCCCGGTACGCCGATTGCCGACCCGAAAACGGCCCCCGGATTAAGGGAATAATTCGTTTGTTCCGTTAGCGTCGGCGTAACGTAGCTCCGCGTATCAAATGGCGTCAAAAAGTTGACGAGGTCCTGCGTGAAGCTGGTTTCTACGGCGACATTTCCGGGGGCCACACCCGTTATGGATTCTTGCGTACCCGGCGCGCCACCCATACCTACGGCAGCCTCCGCCATTGCTACGTCGACAGGTTGATCTACCGCAGGGTCTGTACCGAGATATCCGCCGGCATCCCCGGAACCACTCCCGCCACCATCCCCGCCAAGCAGAAGACGACGCGCACCGAATTCGTCAGCGCATTCAACACCAGAATAGATGTCGTTCAGACCGTCGCACCACGGGGACCGTCGTTTATAGAACACAGCTTTCTCTCCTTAATGCGATGTCCGTACAATGTCCGTACACGTAGCTCAGGCGGTTACCGACATTACGCCGAATAAATGCGCCGTCCTTCTTGTACAGGCTGATGTAACGATCCGTAAGGTCCCTCTGCACCTGACGGGCGATCTTGAAGCCGTTCTTATACGGCGCGATCATGTCGATTACGTACAAGGTCCCAGATTCGTGGTCCGTGAACCAGTCTTCGGGCCGTATCTTCCGCGATCCAGTAAGGTAGCCCGTCGCAGCGTCGGTCGTGAGGAAGGCGTGCGAATAGAGGCCCACGGGCCGCGTGTCGTCGTAGAACACCGTCAGCTTATCCGCTTGGATGGCGGGGAGGATCAGGCGCTCCAGATCATGGACATACCACTTCCTGTGGATGTCAGACTGGAGCATCAAGCTGATCGCATCCCCGATCATCCCATCAGGCTCCCGATACCCTGCTGACGGATCATGCCTGACGCTAGGTCAGACGGAAAAAGTGCCGCGTACTGCGCTCTCGTCGCTGGATTGGGTGGTGCCGTCACCGGGGGGACCGGTGGTATCGGCGCAGGACGAGCCGCAGTAGCGGCGGGTGCGGCAGCCGCGACTGTCGTGGGACGGACAGTTGCGGGCTGCTGCACGGAGCTTTGTTTCCCGACAGGGGCTGTTTGTGGGGCAGCGGGTGTCGTTTCTGCCTCGGGTTCGTACCTCTCGCGGGTCGTCTCCCGCAACGTGGCGGGAATAGCCGGTTTGACGGAGCGCGTGATAAAGTTACCGAGCGCTTCGGCCACCCGTAGGCTCAGGCGCTCTCTTTCCTTTTTGGTTTTGGGGTTACGCATCATCATAGCTAGTTTTTCCGGGTCTCTCATTAGCTCTGACATAACGTCAAGTTTCATCAGACCCGGTATCTGGTTGTAGAGGCGTTTAGCTGCGTCCGCGCCACGGCCAGAGGCTATGATTGTGCCAGCCCCGCCACCACCGCTCAATAGACTGTGCGCCCGGCTACCGGCCGCAGAACCGACTATAGAGACATAGAAGTCCATGATTGGTCCGGCCTTATCAACCAAGTCACCGAGAGAGCCGGAAGCCTCCGCTGCTTCAAATCGGACCATCTCCGTGAGAAGGGTTTTGAGGTTGTCTAGCTCGGGTTCGCTTATAACCCCCCGAGACTTCATCCATTCCGCTAGAGAGAGACGGCCCTCTGAACCTTTCATCGGTTTATATATCTGATCATAGAGGGCACTGGGACTGAACGTGCCGCCTGTGATACCCGCCTTCGTCGCGGCCCACTCTAGGATAGCGGATTTCATGCCCGATATTGCCGCAGTACGCTGGTCCCCCGGTAGGTCAGGGCTATTAACGACCTTGAATAAACGATCCAGCCCACGGCGGGGAGCCTTCCCGCCCACAACACTAGCTATCACCGTGGTCGGACTTTCTGCGCCGAGTAGCCGGCCATTTACTGTTCTAGGATTTATAAGATCGTAGAAGCTACGTTGAGCCATCTCTTCCTGTAGCCGCGCTTTGTTTAGAGTGGTGGTCTGGTCAAGAAGGACATTGGCCCTCTCTGCATTAAGCAAGTCGGCTTTCAAGTCTGGGAAAAGATCAAGTACCTCTTTATTTTCCTCGATTGATTTACGTAGCTTTGCGGGATCAATCTGGCCCGTGTCCAGATCAAAGGCAGATGCCCGTATATTACGTAGCACTTTCTGCGTTACGGACTTCACCGACCCCGTTGTTTCTTCTGCGCTTTCTAAACCTTCTCTAAGGGCAAAACGGCCAATATCGTTGATCTGCTTCAGACGTAGATACGTTGGGTCATTACCACCTTGGAAGATACGTTTCGCCAGCAACTCCGGCGCGATTCGCTCCTCGCCGGTCTTCGCTGTAGCGAGAGCCTTACCACCAAACGCCCTTGTATAGGTGTCGTTCAGAGACTTTGTGTACGCCCTTGCCAGATCGTAAGCTAGCGCGAAGGTTGAACCCGGCTTGAACAAATCAGCCTGCCCCGTCAAGGACTGCAAGTCGTCCATCATCGCATCAGCCATCTCATAGGCGATGCGCGCGTTATTTTCTTTGCCGGCGGCGCTTAACTCACGGCCCATCTGAAGAGCGACACTCCGCATCTTGATAAGCTCGGTCGTTCTCAGATCATCGCTTGGTGGTATAGGGTTTCCCTGCGCGTCAAAAGTATAACCAAGCTCTTGCTTTTTTCTGGCCGCAAATTGGCCTAATTTAGCAAGGCCCTCCGTGACGTAGTCTTTGGCTTCTTGCGGCAGACCATCAAGGTCATCCCAATACTTCAAGAAATTAGGCATTGTCGCGGGGTCGGTAGGGATGACGACCTCGGGAACACGACTCCAAACCTGACGCTCTTTTTGGCGAGCGAAGTCTAGGCTCTGAGCCACCGTATCATACAGACGTTCAGAGAGCGCGATGTTGGATTCAGGCGTATCCCCTCTGACCCGGTAGAAGGCCGTCAGGACGGTATCAGATGCACGAGCAAGGTCATCGATCATCTTTTGCTCAAAGATGCCCGCTGCCATATCGGCCGCCGCCTTCATTGCCTCTTGGTCGCCCGTTTGAGCCATCGCCAAGATGACATTTTTCAGTGCCTGTGTGGAGGCCTTCGACGCCGCTATACGCTCCCCGCCAAGGCCTGAACCTATTTGGTCGAGCGACGCCTCGATGGCCAGAAGGGTTGGGCTAGCTGCTTTCATACCGGCGGTCTGGAGAATGGGCTTGCCGCTATCGTCTACAAGGTACTGCGCTAGTTCGTTCGAGGCCAGACGTTCGATGATGGCGTTTACGTCCTCTCCCCCCTGTTCAAGAAGAGTTATGATCTTCCTTACCGCCTCTTCTTGCCGTGCGCGCTGGCCAAAACCTGCCCCCGCCGCGACCCCCTCAAGACCCCCCGATTTGTATCGCTCGGATACACCTTTGAAGAGTTCTTTAATCTTCCCGAAATTACCGAGAATAGCGGTGGCCGGCTGGGCTAATGATGCGGCTGTCGCGCCACCGAGTAATTCTAACCCGACACGGGACCACGCCCCGCCGGGTTGGTACTCCTCCGCAAGACCCGCACCGAGGGTTTGGCCCGTTCCTATAATTCCTTCCGCCAACGTGGTGGCGATGGGTGCAGCACGTGCCGCTTCCCCAGAACCGCCGACCATTCTGGCAGCGGCGTCCGCGAACCGAATTGCTCTGGTGGGGCGCACGGGGCCAACGGCAGGCCTACTGGCTAAGTTGGCTACGTTAGCCAGATATTCCGCAGTACCCAAGTTGACTTTCGACGGCAGCATAAAGGGGAAGGCCAACCAAGCCAGCGCCCCCATGCCGGTCTTACCCATTTCATAGGCAGCGGTATGGCCCGGTAGGATCGGGCGTTCTTTGCCCATGAGCTTATCGGTTATATACTCACCGCCAAACTGACCGCCTAGAGCACCAACAGCGCCTCCGGCACCCACAGCTACTAACTTCGCCAATGGGTGCCCCAAATAAGGCGTAGCGAGCGCAGCGGCTCTTCCGCCCGCAAGCGCGCCAGAAAAACTTATCACCGAGGGGATTGCCGCTCTTTGAACACCTTCAAAGAAGGTGGCTCCCTCAATAGGGCGTCCCTCAGAATCTTGAGCAAAAGCGCTAACTATCTGCTCATCGCTCATGGCCCTTTCTCGCGGGGACAGGTTTGCGGTCTCCGGCATCCTGTCAAAATACCCCGCCGTTCCGTCCCGAAGACCCTTGTACGAGAAAAGAGCAGGATCAATCCCCACGCCGACCTCTCCCGCTATCACGGAAGCAATCTTGCTCGCCGGGTTTCCGCTCTCAGATGAGAACAACCCAGTGAAATAGTCTAGTTGGGGTTTATCCAAGGTCACTGGAAAAAGTTCAGGTAGGGGCTGCTGTTCCCCAACGGGTTCCTGCGGCTCGGGCTGCGGCGCGGGCTCTGGCTGCGCCCCAATGGTGACCTGAAGCGGCTTCCGCTCAGGTGGGGACACATTTTCCAGATACTGGAGGACCGGATCAGTTTCAGCCATTGTTAATGACCCCTACTCTTAGCGCTTACGGCTGTTTCTGGCGTAGCGAATTTCTGAATGCGTCTACAGAGGAGCCGCTTTTCGGTGTAGCTGATACCGGAACATCTTCCAGCAACGACAGAAGCCTATCGATCTCGGTATTGTTCATAATGGCTTGGTCTATAGACTCGGCGGTTGCCATCGGGGATTGGATACGTTGGAGATTGCTCCTCTTTTGAGAAAGAGCAAGGTTCTTCAATGTCACAAGTTTCTTAGCTTCGGTCTCTGGCGAGGTCCAGAACCGGTCTGGGTCGGGGAATAGTGTACCAACTTGTTCCATTTCTGCGACAGGGAACTTGTTGTTGACGACTAGCGCAGAACGACCAAGTATCCTTACGCCGCGCAGGTAGTTGGCGTTCTCAGGGATTTTCTCGAAGACCTCGAACGGAGTTAGACCGCCTACAACGGCGTTAACGAAAGTGCCTATCCGCGCATACGGGCCGGTGGCTGTCCTTGCAGAGTACATAGCGTCGCGGACCAAGTTCAGGTCGTTCTCAGAGAGCATCGTCGGTTTTTCCGCCGTGCCCCCACGCATGGGACTTACTCCCGCCTTATATAGACCTAACTGCTGGTCTATCTCATCTAGGGCGTCTCCGGCCACGGCCTGCATACGGGCCTTCTCAGCGTAACTTGCGGCGTTTTCCGGGCTCAACGGCGTAGCAGTACTTGGGATTTCTTTGGTAACCCCATTTTCATCAACGTAGCTGCGACCCTTGTTGTAACTGAGGTATACCTTTCCATTCGGCAGTCGATACGCGGTCGGGGTCACGACGGCGTCTGTAGCGATATTCCCTAGTGTGAATCGGCTTGACTGGTTATCTACGTTGTACTGGTTGATACGAGCGACCGCCGCCTGACCCTCCGTTGTATTGAGGTCAATGATCGTCTTCGTACCGTTGTCCGCGTCGTTAAGGACCTTGTAATCGGGATCAATCTTCAAGTCCGTTGGTGTAACGACTTTTACTTTTCCATCCGCACCTATCTCGACGAGTTGGCCGTTTACCGCCCTATACTCTGTCTTTGGGGTGGCCGTGAATATGACGGTGGCTTTGTTGTTCTTAACAAGAACAAGTTGGTCCCCGACTTGTTCTATCTTATCTTGCTGGCTTATGCCTCGCAGCAGAGATTGGGTTTCCGGGGGGAGTTTGTTAAACTCAGCCCGAGTCATACCGTACTTGTTAAAGAAGTCTGCCTCAGAAACGATTTCCGGAGAACCGGGGAAAGAACCGGGATTAGCGGCCTGCGCCTTTTCAAAGTCCGCTCGACCTTGATCTGTTGAAACATTAAAGACGCCAAGAGATAGCCCATCGGGAGAGACCAATGTTTGGTAATCAGGCTTCTGTGGCTTGGCTGCCGCAATACGTCGTTCTTCTTCTGCTTTAAGCGCCGCGGCCCGTTCTGTTTCTGCCGCCTGTATCGCGGCCAGATCAAGCTGCCGTTCTGCCGCCCGCTGCTGACCGGTGAGGGCCGTGATGTTCTCGAAGGTCTTGGCCTCTGCCGCCGCGCGGGCAAGGTTCTCCGCCGGGCTGCCGCCGCCAGTGCCGGCCCACTGAAGGCCCAGCTTCGCAATTTCAAATAGAATACTGGCGTCGCGCTGCTGCTTGGCCTCCTCCGGGTCGCCGAGGATGGTGCGATACACGTCCTTCTTCTCGGCGAAAACGTCCTTCAGCGCGGGAACCCCCGCAATCATACCCGGAACGGCAGGCTGCGCTTCCGCTGCCGACTGCGCTGCGGCTGCCGACTGCGCTGCGGCTGCCGACTGCGCTGCGGCTGCCGGAACGGGAAGAGGGAGGCCGCGAGCCTGTGCAGCCATGTTTGCGCGATCAACCACCATCTGTTGAACAGCGGGCGGGAGTCCCACACGCGGACCAATATACTGATCCGGGAACCCAGCTACCCGGTTATCATTCTGCGGTGCGAAGTACTGGACTTCGCCGCCCCGGCTAAAATTTGCGGGCGGCTGGCTGCCAGCCTCCTGCATCATGGGCCCCGCCGGCATCGGTTCGGGAACCGAGGCTAGAGACATGACGCCTTCGGCCATATCCCCCTCAACCGGGGTCGTCATTTCTTCGGCGGCCAGACCGCCGATCCCCTCGTCAACCGCCGCCATCTGCATGATCGGCTGGACCAAGGCCAGAACTGAGTCCGGGGTCTGCTGCGCGTCCTGCTCACCAACCACGTTAGCCAGTTCCGCGCGCCGCTCAGTGATCGTGGCCTGATCACCACGGACCATGTTCATCATCTGCTCAAAATCTTGAGCCGTCTCCGGATCGCCAATATCCTCGGCAGCGGCAGCGAGCATACGCTCCATCATCACCGGGTCGATGTTCTGGGCCATCGCGCCAAGGCCCTGCTGGATCGACTGTGCGCCGGCCGCTACTTCAGGTCCGGGAGCCGTGGGCATCAGTCCGGCGGCAGCTTCCATCGCCATCGCGTCATTGTTCGCGGCCATGCCGCCGTTCGCATAACGATGAACCATCCCGCCGTGACGATAGCCTTCAAGATCGCCACGCGGGGGATAATAATCCTCACCGGGCATATATTGACGGAGATAATCGCCCATCTCCTGCTGCGGTATGCCGCGCGGCAGTACCTGACCCTCGTCCTCAACAACGGGAGCCGGACGACCGCCTCGGATCATCGGTCCGAGGGCCTCGGGCATTGGGATGAAATCACGCTGCTCGGGCATTGGGACATATTGAGGGGCCGGCCGCAGGGGGCCGGTCATGTCGGCCTGCATGCGGCTCAGGGAATCAATCTCGTCCCGACGAGGCGGCCGCAGGGGGCCGGTCATGTCGGCCTGCATGCGGCTCAGGGAATCAATCTCGTCCCGACGAGGCGGCCGCCCGTTCATCTCCGTGAAGATACGAATAGCTTGCGCCAAAGCCGCGTCACCGGGGCTGCCGCCCTGCTGCATACGGACGACACCGCCGTTACGGAACATCTGACGGCTCATTACGTCGCGATTCATCATCCGAATAACCCCGATTTAGCTGCGCCACCAGCGGCGGCAAGACCGGCAATGCCGAGACCAAGATACTGCTGCGCCGGCGAGACCGCAGGGGAAGTTGCCGTCGCGATAGTTTGCTGCGTTGACGGCGCGCCTTTGTAGATATCAGACAAGAAAGACATCCGCTGGTAAGGCTCGTAAAGCTGCGCCAGTTCGGACTGACGCTGTGCTTCGAGAATAGCCTGCTGCTGGGCCTGCTGCCGAGCACCCATCGTATAGAGCGCTTCCTGCTCCCGAAGTCCAAGGTTCTGGGCCGTCTCACCAAGAGCGGCCTGCCGCAGACCGAGGGTGCCGAGGGCCTCACCGGTCTGAAGACCCATCGTACCGAGCGTCTGACCAGCCTGAAGTCCAAGGCTACCAATCTGCTGACCAGCCTGCTGGCGTCTCAGCATTTCGTTCTGTGCCGCCTGCTGGGCCTGAAGGAAGTTTGCCGCCTGCGCCTGTGCGAGAGCGGAAGCCCGGTTACGGCCAAGTTCGCTCTCCATCACCGCCGAGCGGCTACCGCCGAACGCGCCGGCGCCGGCCGCCTGCTGGCCAAGCTGCGCCTGCTGGATGTTGTACGAACGGTTGATTTCGTCAAAAACCGCCTGCTGGTACGGGTTCATGTAACCCGAGATCATCTCCGGCGTCAGAGCACCCGCGCCGGAAGCCAAAAGGCCCTGCCCTGTACTGACGCCGGGAGCAATATAGCCCGTTGCGGCATCAAGAGCACCAGAAATCGGCGCATAGGCGTCGCCCATCGTAAAGCCGGCTTCGGTAAGATAGGGCTCGTAAGCCCCAATGCCCGCTTGGGCGGTATCAAAGGCAGCCTGCTGGAGGCCTGAGATGCCCGCTACCTGCTGGACAGGGAGCGTAATCGGCTGGTCGGAGAGCGCTTTGGCGGATTCAAGGAGGCCTAGCTTGTAGGCCTCAATTTCCGGCGCTTCCCGGACAATTTGTTCTTGTATTTCGGCCATTACGAGAGCGCCCTTCCACGCCGTTCGAGGTTTCGCATCATGCTGTACATGTTACGAATTCCACCCCGCATGTTACCATCTGGGCTCGCGCCGCGCACCGCATCCGTCGTCATGACAAACTCGCCCGGCATAAGCATCGCGCGGACGCTGTCCCTGCCCGGAACGCCCTCATCCGGCATGATACCGCCTACCCGACGCGGGTAGACCTCGCCGCCCTCGGCCGCCGCCATCACGGGCCTCCGGAAGGGGGCATATGTCGGTATGCCACGCGGCGCTACGGGAACCGCGCCGAAGGTGGTTGGAACCCCATACATGACGCCCGTCGGAATAGTCGGGGTGGTGGCAGCAGCGCTAAGTTGGTACTTGTCCTTGTCCGCCGCGAGAAGTTCCGCGCCCGTCGGTCCTTGGGCCAGTTGCAGGGGCGATTCTTCCTGCTTTGGTGTATCAAAGAAGCCACCGGCAGCGGCCGCGCCCAATCCGAGCGCCGCAGTCGGGCCATATTTGCGAAGCAAGCTGGGCGCGCTCTCGGCAACCTTGTCCCTAGCCAACGCTAAAGCAACCGTCTGAGAGGTGCCGGGATTAGCGGCAATGACTGAGTTATAAGCCGCTTCCAGCGACATAGGTTCCGGGCCGAACATCGCCGTTTTCGCCGTAGTTAGCGACGGGTTCTCAACGGCGTTGACTAGATCGGAGAAGAAGCCCGACGGCTGCGAGGGGATCACCGCCCCTCCTACCTGCGGCGTCCCTCCAGAGAGCGGCGTCCCTCCTACCGGCGGAACGTCTGGGCCGACGTTGAGCGCCGCCGCTCTAACTTGCTCAGTTGCTGCTGGCGCTTCGGTCGCAGACCCCATCACATCTTTATAATATTGACCGCCGGGCCCGAAGAGCGACCCCTCGGTGAAGAATTCACCCGAAGACAGGGTCTTTCCCAGACCCGACGCCGTCTGCGCGAAGCGACCCGCCGGGTCGGTAAACCCGCTGGTAAACCCATCCACAAATTTGCCGCCAGACAACGAACTGCTGAGACCCGAGCCAACAGCGCCCACACCACCAGCAATCAGCGCGGACATAGCCGCCTGCTTCAGGTCACCGCCGTTGATCAGGGTCCCGATACCCGAGCCAAGCGCCGCACCGAATAC
>Ga0208161_1001173_pt1 | contig 14222 bp, 13 predicted proteins | sample CB_VirMetaG_3_FD_184538 | JGI IMG/M metagenome (GOLD analysis project Ga0208161, IMG submission 184538) | Freshwater to marine saline gradient viral communities from Chesapeake Bay - CB_1508_1S Viral MetaG (SPAdes) (version 4) | ecosystem: Environmental > Aquatic > Marine > Coastal | place: USA...
TGGAATAGTTTTTCCAACACCACCTGCTCGAACTAGAACTGGACTCTTTGCAGATCTAGAGCCTGGAACTGTGTATCCAAGTGGCTTTGAAAGAGAGATGAGACTTGATACTTTCTGAGCGGTATCGAAGAACATCTCATTTGCTATCATGTTTGAATAGAAAGCATAGTAAAGTGTGTTGTAAGAAAGAATATCAATCAGTGTCGAAAGAGCAGAACCTTCAAAGTCATAATCACTAAAGACATCTTGAGATCTCAAGTATGTCTTGATACTTTCTTTAATGTCGTCGAATTCTAAGTTACCGATTTGAATTTGCGGGTTTGCCATTACCTAACCTTTTTGATTTGTAAGTTTACTACCTGAGATATCGGTTCGTCCGTTATTGTGTTTATTGTATATCTAAGTTCTATATCAAGAAAGAAAGGATTGCTGGTGTTGATTGTCATTTCTTCAAAAGTAACCCTATCCTCATAAACTTCTAGTTGCTTTTGAGTTCTGAATGCTATATCAGACGCTAAGTTAGGTCCAACATTCTCGAACAGTAAGTTATAGATTCCAACACCAAAATCAGGTTGAAATGCTCTTTCGCCAGGAGATGTAAGCACTATATTCAGAACTGACTGTTGAATGGCATTGATGTCTCTTGCGATAGAGACATCTTTGGTATACCTATTCTTTAACAAATCAACATTGACATCCGTATATCGTGATTTTATTTCCATGCCTTATATATCTTAGTATTTCTATACTTCTGAATAATCTTCTACATCCACATAAGAAGAATCTCTTGTGAGAGTGACTTGCATAACATGAGTCTGTGGATCAATAAAGTGAGAAACTGAATCAACTAACCATTTGCCACTAGCAGATTTGTTCTTCTCATTTCCTTCTAAATCAATTTCTTTGATTTTTATCCTAATTATAGAGCCTGGTTTTAGACTAAAATCACCCGCTATTGTCATCTGCGCTTTTTGTGCATTGATGAGAGTCATCTGAGCGTTTCTCAGAAGAATAGTATCTTTCGGGGTGTCCCAGAAGGTAGAATATGTGGAAGTATATTCTTTCCATTTAGGATATTCTTTTCCTATACAGGGGCAATTACAACTTGCTGGATTGTCTGGATCATCCCATATACAACCAAGATATTCTTCCCCCAAACTAGATTCAATCGCGTCACATAATTTTGATTCTTGGAGAAGATCTTCCAATTGCTGATCTGTTGGTTCTTCCGCTGGTTCCAATCCCTGAACAAACTCTAGTGCTTCCTGATAGGAAGGAAACTGATCTAGTTTTTCTAGATTATTATCAAGAACAACGAAAACTTCATCAGTGCTGTTTACATCCCCGTAAAGTTCATTTGATGCTGCCCTTATTAGATCAAATAGATAGGATGGTCCACCTGTAACCAATAATCCTAATCCATAACTATATTCTTCCAAGTATGCAGAGAGGTCATATAGTTCTCTGGTGCTGTATATAAACGCATTTCTTGGTTGCAATTCTTTGCAAGGGCAGTTGCAGTGGGGATCATTTGGAGGACATGTGCTATTATCAACAGGTCCATCTGGATTAGAGCATTTATAATACCTTTTCTCTTCCTGAGTTATTGGTATTTCGTTCTTCTCCCAAATCTCCTTGTGATTCTTTGTAAGTTCTAGTAATTGGTGCGGATCAAGCATTGAAACCTCCAGAATCTAGTGGTGGTAGTTCGTCACTTGGTGGCAACTTAATTCCACACTTGATTGCAGGAAGTTCACCTGCTTCTGGATTATCAAATCCACACGAAATACCCATATGCTCTCCTCTGAATAGATGGTTCACTGGCTGCTCTGCTTCGAAGAAGTAGATATACTCCTTTTCGTCATATTCATTTGGTTCGATATAATCCAAACTATTCTTAGCGATTCGATATAGTCTGACTATAGTTCCCTTGAGATTTGGATGAGGACTGAAAGGATCAAAAGATCCGTCTGGCTGAATTTCAAACCCACCAGAATTGTTTTGTTCAAATCGTACACAATCGAATGTAGATCCACCAGTTACGCTTGGAAGACTTCCTGCTGCACCGATAACAGAGTCATACTTATAGCGGTCAAATTGTCTGTAGTAATCAAAAGTTAATCCACCGAAACCTTCAAAACAGCATTCTTCTGGTTCTGGATCTGGGCAAGAAACTTCTGCTGTACATTCCGAACAAGGATCGAATAAAGGATCATTGTTTTCGTTGAATATAACGGTTCCACCATCATTCTCACAATTTGCAACAAATTGTTCCTGACCACTATAATCATAATCACCGTCTTCAGTTGGAGTTGCGACAAATCTTTGGTTACAATAACCATAAGTTTCCCAGACACACTCACAGCACCCAGCAGAAATTATTTCAGGTGGTATTTCTGGACATTCTTCACAACTACCATTCCCTAAGAAATCTCCACTAATACCGTTACATTCTAATTCTGTCAATTGACTACAATTCCTATATCCATAATCATAATAGGACTTTACTGTAGGACAGCATGTACCAACTTCTTGTAATGGACAACAAAGCCATTCAGCGTCTTCTCCACAAAACTCTGGATCATATGAAGGAGAACCTTGTATTTCACTACAAAGAGGATACACAAGTTCTCCATTAATTGTTCTACAAGTAAGAGTTCCATCATCAGGACTTCCAGCACAACATGGTTGCATAGCCTGATAATCATCAACCTGACCAGATGCTAGCCCACAGCAGAAGTTGCAAACCGTGTCAATTACGACACTTGCTCCATTACAATATGCAACAGAAGGTTCTCCCGAAGGATAGTCACCGCATTCACCTCCAGGCACATTACATGGATTGGAAGGATCAACCCAGTCTGGCTGACACCATTGACATAAACCAAAATCACCCTGATTGGTTGAACTCGGAGCACCTCCACACGGATAGCAGCAGGGATCTGGAATTGCTTGATCGCAAGGACTCGAATCATTACAGAAACAAGGAAGATCGTTGAAGTTCCTCGCTATGTTTTCAGTTTCACCATTAACGCCACACGATTGCTCTTCTGGTTTATGAGATTCGCTAGAATATGTTTCTGAGAAATCATATTTCCTTACCCCGTAGCCAGAACCTTTCGGTCCATTGAATATTTCTGTTATGTTGTATGCAAGAACTGTTGTTGGCTTATAATTCTCACCTTCACCTGTCATTCCCTTCGCTGCAATTAAGAAAGGTGATGCTGGGAAAGTACTATTTAGAATTCTTTCCTGTTCTACAGTTGCATCATTAGTCCATAGTTCAATAGGAGCGACCCTATAATCCCAATAGTAAGAGTCTTCGGACTTATTATAATGAACAATCATACCAAGTCCGACTTCCTCCGTCTCTACAACAGGTTGATCTTCACAACAGATAGAATACTTATATACGTTCCACTTTTCTTTCAACATTCTGCTGAGAGCATACTGAAGTCTTGCTTCTTGTGTAGGGAGGAAGATGTCGTTTCGAATAGTCTTTATTGTATCAATGCTCAGATCGGTTTGATCGAACATAGTTTGCCAAGCACTCATAGAGTTCTTCTTGTTTGTCGATTGAGCATGATCTAACTTGGTGGGAGAAGGATCATTAAACTCACCCAAATTGAAATACCCATACATTTGATCTTTGATCTCACCACCGTCAGAGTCTGGATTCGTCAAAACATCTGGCAATAAAGGATACTCTTCTATATGAGCCCATCTTTCATAATCTCTAGTGTAATCATATGTGACAGTTGTTTTATTCAATTTACTTGTTGTTGAGAGATAATCAGAATATGGATCATAGTAAATTGGAGATATATGATTATAAAAAGATTTATAAGCCTGAGAGATCATCAGTTCTCTCTGATTTAGTTTCTTGGTAAAGGTAAAAGAATCTATAGATTGTTTTCCGGGATCACCGAACTTAACTTCATATTCTCGTTCCCCGCTTTGATTTACTATGAGACTTTCTAGTGATCTAAAATGCCATTGATTAAGATCTTGCCAGAAAAGGTAGTTTGCAGCGGAGGGATTGTCCGCAGAAACAGCATTCTCCGCTAGATTGTTCATCAATTGACCTAGATCCATTCTCTTTGCTTGCTTTCCATATGGATACGCTGCTTGAGTCGATTTATACCATATAGAATTGAACGATGGTTCTATGTCCATCTCTTGAGACGCAGAACTGTAATCCGATGAATCTGGGTTGAAGAATTTTGTAGCAAGATAATCAACAAAACCGTCTTCACCGGCAATCTTTCCAATAAACTCTTCAGATTCAAGTGGGTTTTGCTTGTCGAAAAATTGTACTTCAAATGGTTGGAAATCAAGTGCATAAACAGTAGAAGGACCACCGACTCCCTCAATACTTAAAGCAGCACTATCTGATATTTCTGTAACCTTTGTGATATGAAACTTAAATGTCTGTCTGTCATTTAATTTGTTGAATAACCACCCAAGGGGTCCACCTGCTGCATATTTTAATAAGTCAACTGCTGTTATAGGTGTCTTTATTGTAACTTCAAGTAGTTCGAATCCGTTTATATTAAATAATTCACCTTCAGAGTTCTTTGCTATAAGAAAAATGGTTCCAGAAACTGAAGGTTCCCATAGACTTTCGCTGAGAACCAACCTTTGGAATGGACGAACTCCTTTTTCTTCCGACATCAGATCAAAAGAGGAACCGCCGTTTAATTTCTTAAGAACTACACTTAATATTTCTGTTTGAGATTTAAAATATGATTCATCAGCCATTATACAGTATTAGTATTCGTGTTACCTACGAACACAACTCCTTCTACGTTGACAACATCTTCCGCGTTACCATTTAAGAGCAATTCTTCTACGGCACGTTCAACATCCAATACAGTTGATTGTCTCGGAATCTTTACGTTTCTTTTTTCCACCACGCCGTCCATATAATCTTGAGAAACTGATCTATACTTATAACCAGTTGGTAATGTATTATCTATGTACTGTTCGAGTAAACAGTTTGTACCACTAACAGTTGTTATTTCTGGATCTATAAAGGTGTTCGTAGAAGGAACATAATATGCAGATATCTTACCATCATTCGTATAAAAATACTTTGGAGCATTCCCATATCTGGAAACAGCACTGGCGGTTATTTGTTGGACAAACTGCATTGATGAACCAACTCTCTTCAGATGAAAAAGTATTCCTGAATTTGTGGTGGAAAATAAACCACTATGAGTCTTGGTAAGTATAGATCTGTGAACTGGATCATAACTTTCAATCAGCGCCCATTGTGCAGTGACGGTGCCATCAGAAAGTATATAAACGAGAAAGTCGCCTGGATCTGGCTGAACAGTCAAATAAGATTCTAAAGTTATGGAATATTCATTCTCAAACTTTTTCTGAGCCTTTTCCACTGTTATAAAATTCAAAGGTCCATCTGATCTGGTCACCACATTATTCATCATCATAATTTGCCAATATTGATCTGGATCTGAATATTCTTTATTGGCAAGAGAGTCGAATGTCTCCGTTCCATTCATGACATAAGACTTCCAGTTCTTAGGAGAATCTCTTGTTTCCTGAGTGAAAGCAACTCGTCTAAAGATATCACTTACCTCAATATCTTTTGTTCCGAATTTGTAGTTGAATTTTGGTAGGTATTTTAAGTATGTCATGATGGTATATCTTTAAATTCTACTTCGGTTAATTCCAGCACGGAGTTCTGATCTGGATACAAATGCGTCAGAACCGTCAGCCTTAAGGATAGGATCAATTTCTGTAAATGACATTGAAAGAGAAAGTGATATTGGATATCTTCCAGTCGAAGTAGTATAAACTGCACTAGAATCTCGATCGACTGTAACATCAGTGCAAACACATGTCTTTGGGCTACTAAGAAAATCTCTATTAAGTTGGGAGGAACCATTTGATGAAAATCCACCGGCCCCATCAGAAATTCCACCGGCAACTACATCTATGCTCCAGAGAGGTGGTGCAATCATCCTAGTGGATGACGGGACGGCTGAAGGTAAACTATATGCTGACGCTAAATTTCCTATGTTAACAATAGTTTGAGATTCTTCCACTTTAGTAGCAGTTAAAACCCAAGTAAATGAGTATTTTCTTTTATATGTTGAAAGAAAATCCATTTCAGTGGTGTCCATCGTTCTTCTACCGGAATCAACACCTGTATAAGACTGAAACTTATCAAAAAGAATTCTTCCTGGCAAATTGAATAAATTAGTAGTCAAATTGCCCGCTTCTGTAAAAAGTTTTGCTATACTTCCAGCCTCTTTTGCGGTGTCATTATTATAATTCAAATTAGTAGAAGATCCAACAGCGTCAGGCATTGGTAAGGTTATTGTGAGTAAAGTACCTGATGGTGTTGCCCTATTCTTAGGTAGATTTGAATAAGGAAAAGCCCTCAGTTTTAACTTAAGAGGTACAGAAAGTTTCCCAACGGATTGTCCCATTGAGGTTACTTGAACATCTAATTCATCTGGTGGAAAATTTATTTCCATTATTGATTCCTCTACATACTAGTATGGCATATAAGACTAGATTTTTACCAGAAAATGCTTCAAAGTATATAGGTGATCCAACAAAAATAATTTGCCGTTCTCTGTGGGAAAGAAAGGTGTGCAAATGGTTGGATGGGAACAAAAATGTCCTTCGCTGGGGTAGTGAAGAGATAGCGATTCCATATAAATCACCAAAAGACAACAAAATACACCGATATTTTCCAGACTTCATAGCAGAGGTTAGAAACCAGAATAATGAAGTTGAAACACTGGTTATAGAGGTAAAACCCATGAAGCAAACAGAACCTCCAAAGGGTAAAAAGAAAACTAAGTCTTTCTTGCAAGAAAGCCTAACATTTCAAATAAATAAGGCTAAGTGGGAGTCTGCAAAAAGAATCTGTCAACAAAAGGGATGGAGATTTGTAATATTAACAGAAAATCAAATTTTCCCGGATAAAAAAGATGACATCAATTGACAAATTAGTACAGAGAGTAGAAAGATTCCTTCCTCAAAGAAACAATAGATTTGAGGCAAAGTTATATTTGCCTAATGGTAATCAAATAATTCCAGACAGCGTACTACCAGTATTAGGTTTCCAAACACCAGAAAAAAATATTATAATGAAAGAGTATTCATATTACGGTGTGAATAGAAAAATACCATACAAGAGACAATTTGGTGATCTGTCTATAACCTTTTTAGCAGACGAAAAAGGAATACTTCAGGGTGTCATAGAAACATGGATGGACACACTGGTAAATCCATTCACAGATACCCTGAACGACCAAAACAATATATTCAACGGAAGAGTAGAATTAACAGAACTGGGAACCGAGAAGGGGGAACCAGGTCACGTTAAATATATTTTTTACGAGGCTCTACCAAAATCCATTCTCCCTTTTTCATTCTCCTCAGAAGAAAAAAATCAACACCTGAAATTTACAGTTTTATTTAGTTTTAAACAGTACGAATTTATTGCTGGTTCATATTCCACCAACCCAACCGGACAAATATCAATATAACGGAGTTATTAAATGCTATCTGACATGCTTATTGGTTCTTTGCCGAGGTATGAAACAAAAATACCATCGAGCAAAAAAAGTTTGACTTTTCGACCATTTCTAGTAAGAGACGAAAAAACATTACTCATCACATTAGAAACATCGGAGAAGAAAGAAACTATACTAACCTTAATCAACCTAATAAAAAACTGCTACGAAAATATAGAAGATGTCAATGAACTGTACATGTCAGATCTTGAACATCTTCTATTAGAACTAAGATCAAAGTCTATCGGAAATGTTATAGATTTTGGAGTAATTTCAAACGATGGTTCTGAAATTGACGTTTCAATAAATCTCTCAGAAGATATTCAGGTAATTGGTGAATATGGAGACAGGGAAATAGATCTAGGAAACAATATAAGTTGTAAATTTAGGCATCCAAAGGTAAAGGATTTTATAACCGAAAACTTCGACGAAAACAATCCAGAAGACTTTCTTAAAATAATGGGGAAATGTCTAATCGAAATAACAAATAAAGATGAAACCATAAACACAGAAAACTACTCGATCCAAGAAAGAATAGATTTCATCGAAAGTATGAATAAGAAACAGTTTGAATCAGTTCTAGATCACTTTTCAAATACACCAAAACTAGTAACCGTTAAGACTTACATGGAAGACGGAGAAGAAAAGCAAATTCGGTTCGAGGGATTAAAAGATTTTTTCGTATAGCCCTCTGTCACATTGATCTCGGGAATTACTTCAGACTGTGTTTCCAACTACTTCACTACCACGGATACAGCCTAGAAGAACTTGAAAACATGATTCCTTGGGAAAGAGAAATATATGTGACTCAGGTGAGGGCTTATGTAGAGAAGGAAAATATGAGACTCCAAGAAGAGGCAGCAAATGCAAGATACTAAAAAAATAAAAGCATCGAAAAAACCGTACAAGTCAAAGAAAAAACTCTTAGAAAATAGGATTAAATCCTCTAAGGATGTTGTTTCAGGATCTAGGTTGTCTCTGCCCGAGTTGGAGAAACCCAACCCATCAGCGACTAAGAAAAGTCTAAAAGTACAGGATCAAAAAGAACCTACTAAAGACACAAAGTCAAACCAGAACATTCTATCTGAAAATTTGATTAGAGAACTGTCCAAGAACTTCATAAAGAACTATAAGACAATCAACAATTACTTCCCAAAGACATATAACACATCAATATCAGCAGTCGATAGCAGAAAATTGCCATCTAAGTTCTATAACAAAACAAACAAAAAACTAGTTAAAAATTCATTCTTGAACTCAACATCGCAGAACAGTTCTTTCACATCACAGAACAATTCATTCTTGAACTCAACATCACAGAACAATTCATTCTTGAACTCAACATCACAGAACAATTCATTCTTGAACTCAACATCACAGAACAGTTCGTTATTTATCCCAACAGAAAACACATATAAAAATCAAAGTAACTCATATTATGAGAGTATTATAAAGAATATGATTCAGCCAGGGGGAAAAACTAGAGTATATTTAGCGGGAAAGGAAAGAGAAGTTGATAGTACAAAGATAGTTGAAAGAATAGAAAAGCAAGGTGGAGTTGTTCCTATGTTTCAGGCTGGTGGTATGATCACCAAACCAACACTAGGACTTCTCGGTGAAGCAGGTCCTGAAATGGTTTCCCCTATAAAATCAATGATGTCAATGGCGAATCCAATTGCAAACAATGCTGTGACCGCTGTATCTGGAGCAGTTAAATCAGCAACTGGATTTGTAAAAACAGCAGCAAGTTCTTATCACGGACTAATGAAGAGTGCCGCAAGTTCCTACGTTTCAAATGCAAAAGAAATGATAACAGATCCTGTAGGATCTATAAAGAAAAAATTCAATTCTATAAGTAACTTCTTTGGATTCGGTGGAGGGAATTCGGAGAATACCAATAACAATATCTCAAACCAAACAAATAACAACATCCAGACACAAAACATGCAAGGAACAGTTACTAAGAATCAGAACTTACCAGCAGCGGTGAATGCTCTTGAGAAGAAAACAAACAACACAATAAACAACATAACCAACAACCAACAAAAGATACAAACAGATCCTAGTAAAGAAGCGCCTTATGGTGGAAATGATTTTACAGTAAATCGACCAACTCAGCCAAATACAAACACATCAGAGTCGGGAGTAGATATGGGCTCTGGATCAAAATCGTTTGAAAGATTCTTCGCCAATAAAAACTTCAGTGTTCCAGAGTGGCGACAAAGAATGGGATAATAAAAAAAACCCCACCGAAAGGTGGGGTTTTCTTTCGAACAATGATTATCAATCATCATTCAGTTGTCGTTCAAAGAACGACAGGGCACTCTCTTCTTCAACAGACTCGTCACTTGATGCTGCTGAAGTGACTGCTGGAGCAGTCTGTGATTCAACAGTCTCGTTTTCGACGGATCGAGCACGCTCGTCACCGCCAAGAACTTGATGAAGACGATTCTTAAGTTCATCGTATGACTTGAACTTATCGTCTGCGACGAGATCCTGAAGGGAATACTCACTCTTCCAAATCCTTTCGAGTTCTTCATCGCTCTCGTTGAGAACCGAGGAAGTCTCGAAGTGAGACTTGTCGTAGTTGATGAATCCCGCTACCTTGCGAACCTTCAACTTGAAACTGGCACCAGTCCAGAGGTTGAATGGATTGACTGCTTCCTCATCCTGAAACTCAGGAGTCATGGCTTCGTTGATCTTGTCGAAGATCTTCTTACCATACTTGAAGAGGAACACCTTACCCTCATTCTGAGGATTCGCAGGATCAGAAATCACATAAATGTTGGAGATGTAGTTCAACTTGCGACGACGCTCGCGGGCGATGTCCTTGTCACTATCCAATCCGCTATTCCACAGATTGCTGTTCATCTCCGACACAGGATCCTTCTGATTCTTGGTAGTAAGAGAGTTTTCGATGTACCAACCACCAGGTCCCTTGAAAGCGTGGGAGTACAACTTGACCCACGGTAGATCCTCCCCCTCGGGGGCTGGCAAGAATCGAATCTCTGCATAACCGTTTCCAGACTTATCGAGTTCTGGTCGCCAGAACCGATCGTCCTTGTAATTGTCCTTGTTGTTGGTTTCTTCCAACTTCTTCTGGAGGACTTCCAGTGAACCCTTTGAGTTCTTCTTTAGATCTGCAAAACCCATATGCGTTACCTTTCCGCGAGGATCTCCCTCGCACTTGAGAACGGTGGGACCTCCCCACCACTGTGATAATTATACTAGATGATTCTTAGATGTCAAATAGGAAGTTTTGATTTTGTCTTAGGCAAAAGATTGATGTTCTGAAACTCAACGAACAACTTCTCCTTCAGGGGAGAATTGAGAAACTTGCCTGCCGTTTCTGGCTCAAGGCTCATCTTCTCACAACACTCTAGAACGGCATCAATGTAGGACATGTTGGAGTTAACAACCATATCCTCGATCGCCTTGCAAAATCTTTTCTTTTCTTGTTCTGTAAATACCATGCGTGAATTATACCTCATACTATAAAAAGTTCAACAAAAATCCTTTATATATATCATACACAGGAGATGACCTATGCCCTATACCGCAAGTAATGTTCCATTAGAAATCTATGGAAATACGGCTACATTCGCAACGGACTATGGACCGTCTGGTACAGGATTGACCGCTGCTCATGTTAGCATAACCAAACTAGTTTTCGGCGATCAAGACACCGCGACTCGCGTATCATCAGCAGATCCACTACCAGTACAGATCAACGGTAACACTGGTTCAGCAGTAGAAGTTACAGGAGATATTCGAGGAACTGGCGATTTCTACGTCAGAAATAGTCTTATAAGCGGAAATACTGCAATCTACCTTGCAGTTGCAGGAACAACTAGCGGTGGTTTGGTTGGAGTAACTGGTTACATTCAAGGTACATCTGGTGGTCATCCAGTAGGAATTTCTGGTAATGTCAACGTAAATAACCTAGCAGTTCCAATCAAAGGCATCACAGAAGACTGGTACATTGGTTTTGGTGGTTCAACTGGTTCTGGAATCAGTGCTGGAATATATCCAGTCATGGTTACAGGTGGAAGAAAATTAAGTTCTTCTGTCGATAGCGTTACCGTATCTGGTACAGTAGGAATCACTGGCGGTAGGTTTCTCTCGTCAGGAACTGACACTGTGGCAGTTCGTGGTTATGACGGCGGAACTAAGGTATGGACTCGACTCTTCGCAGGAGACGGAACAACTCTAGGACACTCTGGAGACGCTCTCAACGTCAACCTAGTCAACTCTGGTGTCACCTTCACACTCAACGTCGCTGCGACAATCGGTGTAACAAACTCAACTGAACCACCTCTCAAGATTCAGGGTTACACTGGATCGAATGGTATTCCAGTAACAGTTCGTGGTGAAAACAATGGAGCAGTTGAAGTCACCTCAACAGCAGCACTCAACGTAAGTGTTGGTAACGAAGTCTCGATAGATGATTCTGCAATTCTTGTCAAGTTAGGAACCACTGGAGACATTTACTCTCGTCTCACAGACATCAAGACTAACACATCAGGAATCTCAACAATTGCTGATGATATCCGAAACGGAAACGCATCCGTCAAGGTAAGTCAGATCACTCGTCCTAGCACATTCACCGCAGGAACATCAAGAATCTCCGCATCAAGCGGCGCAGTAAAGTTAGCAACGAATGTCGTTCTTCGTGCAGGTGTCACAATAAAGGCATCTTCAAACAACAGTGATGTGGTTTATGTCGGATCATCAACCCTTACAAGATCAAATGATAATGGATATCCACTAGATCCAGGCGAGTCAGTCTTCCTAGAAGTGGGTAACCTAAACACAATCTATGTAAGATCATCTAGCGGCACCCAAACCATTCACTACATCTCCTCATGATAAGAAACAGAACAACTCGACCTGTTAAAAACACTAAGCCAACGGCGAAAGATAATCTGATAAAGATTTCTTCCGCTGTTGTCTATGGGTTGAAGTTCTTTGATTCAAATGAAGAGATTACTCCCAATAGAACATTCTTAAAGTGCAAACCAACAGTAGTATTTGATGGCACAAACCTATTCATAGATTACAGTTCATGTAAAAGCCAAGATACTCTCCACAATTTGAATCATGTGCTGGAAGATCTGAAGCCAGGTGAAACATTTACACTGAGCGATGCACTATATCAGGATCCAACAAATAGCATAGAAACGAATATATCTGGAACATACACCTTTATGGGAGTGGTGAACGGAAACATTGTAAAAGCAATCAATGAAACGATCACTCTTCCCTCCAACATAACCAGATTTGAAGCAAAGAATTTTTCTAGAATTCCTCAAATCACGATAACAAGTGTAACAAATATAACAAAAACCTATGGTGTGAAAAATATATTTGGCGAAGAAAATGAAAATTCGTTCAAGAACCTTGGTGTAGAAAAGAACTACTATGTGGAATTCTCTGGAAACACAAACAAAGATTCTTACAAAGTAAAAGATATTCTCATCAGAGATGATGGATCAGAAGTTCTCATCTTAGACAAGAAGGTAGTACCAGAATCAATATTCACAACTCCAGTCGTTGTGAATGTTCTTGTACCAAAGTCAATCAAAGATGCAAACGAAAAGCAATTTGATGAATTGAGAATTATTCGTGATCAGGTGATCAACAAAGACGCGGACAGATTCGAAACACAAACTGAAGCACTGGCGAGAGCAACCTACTATCGTTGCAGTGGGTATCATCAAATGGCAGAGAATGGAACTGTATTCTTCATGCCCTGTACAACTCACGCCGCTTACGAAGAAGCAAAGTCTAGAAAACTTAGAGGCGAAAGAATAGGTCCAGCGAAAACAGAATTCACTGGACCTATCTCAGTCGATGGTTACTACCCTCTTTACACTACCGCTCAAGCGGCTATTCAGGCTAGTCCAAGCCCATCATTAACAAGAGAGGGAGAAACCACAGTAGGTTATCACACTGTCACACTAAGAGGTAAGACTTTCTTCGTTCCAAACGGACTAGTCACTGGTCAAACTTACTTTGAAGGTGACTATTACGCTGGAAAGAAAATCTAGTTCTTTCTTCCCCTTCCGCGAACTCCATACTTATTCTTCTTTGACTTACGAGGCTTTCCAGCCTTACGAGAGATGTCTGTGTTCTTTGGTCGAATAGTCTTAGCCATAATAACTCCTTTTAAACTGCCCCGCCTAGATTCGAACTAGGACAAGGAGAACCAAAATCTCCGGTGCTACCGTTACACCACGGGGCAAACTTTAGAACAGTAATCGTGCATCACGATTCCAGATGCTGTTCCTACATTCAAACTTCTAACCGAACCATACTGCGGAATATACACCACATCATCCGCCAAGTCAAGTAGTTTTTCTGGGATTCCTACTTGCTCTTGTCCAAAGACGAGGAGGGTGTGCATGTCATTCGACCACTCAAATGAAGATATAGTTCGAGCGTCTTCAACATTATCAACACAAACCACGGTGTAAGAATCAATATATCTGACAAGTTCATCGTATTCATTTTCCTTGAAGTAACGAAGTCTGCTGTATTTATGGGTTCCTACTGCTCCTCGTCTGTCCCATTTTCTTGATCCGAAGATGATGACTTCTCTGGCGAGAAAAGCATTAGCGTTACGCACAACAGTGCTAATATTGAAATCGTTATATAGATTTGAAC
>Ga0208161_1001174_pt1 | contig 14206 bp, 16 predicted proteins | sample CB_VirMetaG_3_FD_184538 | JGI IMG/M metagenome (GOLD analysis project Ga0208161, IMG submission 184538) | Freshwater to marine saline gradient viral communities from Chesapeake Bay - CB_1508_1S Viral MetaG (SPAdes) (version 4) | ecosystem: Environmental > Aquatic > Marine > Coastal | place: USA...
AGAACCAGCAGCCACAAGGATGGCAATAACAGCGGCAGTAGTGGGATCCATGGTGCAAGGACAGATGCTTTCACTGTATGGCGGTCAGCGTTGCCTGCCAATGGTCATCTCAATTTGGCGGACGCGACCTTCAAGATCACTTAAACGTTCTTTGCTGTCGTTTTTCAGCTCTTGTATATCGGCGGCGACGGTGCTGACCGATTGATCCAGCTTGGCGACCTGCATAAAAAGCCCAGCAAGCCCAAGCACTGCAGCGGTCAGAAGTGCTGGGACAATTTGCGTGAACGGACTTTCGGGCTGTTTAGCCGTGATCAGCACCTCTTCGTGATGCTCCATTGCAGGGTGCTGCAAGCCTTTTTTGTAGCTTAGCTAGCCCTTGCCTTGACCTCTGAGGCGCTTGCGGTTACGCGGACGCGAGTGTTGACCCTGCCCGATGCTGGTGCGCTTCGGTTTGCCTGGCTTGTGCTCAACACGCCCCAGTGCGGTCTTGCTTTTTACCGCCATGGCTTACCAGGGCACTCCGCTGGTGTGGGTAGGAACCAGTTTCTCCTCAATCTGGGCGTCAAGTGCAGCCTCGATTTCGGCAACTTTTTCATCGCCAAACTGGGTGGTGATCCAGCCGATAACTTCGTCCTTTGTCAGTTGGGCGTAAGGAATGGCTGAATCCGGGTCAGGCGCTTCGAATCCGAGGCTGCCATAGGCGCCAGCTTGTTCGCCATCCTTAAACCGGGTGACGGTGTAGTGGACGGTATAGACCGTGCCGATGTCATCGAGCTTGCGCTCCATGTTGGCAACGTCCCAAACAGTGAATGGGAAGTCGATGCCAGGTGCAGGTGAGGCGGCGGGCATGGTAGTAGTCGGTTCTGATTGAGGTTAGTGGAATTGCAACCTGTTGCACATAGCCGGTTGCCCGCCTAGTGAAGGTGACTAGCGAGTAGGGCTAAGAGGTCTAGGCGATACCAGCATCAGCGAGACGCTGTTCGAGAACCTCAATCCGCTCCATTGCTTCCTGCAGCGCCTTGACTGCCTTCATGTAGAGCACCGAATAGTTGACGCTCTTGGTGACGGTGCCAAGGTCGTTACCATCTTCGTCGCGGTCAGGGGATTCAGTGACGAGACCAGGGGAGACAAGCTCGACTTCTTGCGCAATCAGACCGATCTGAGTGTGAGTCTGACCTTCCTTAAGGTTGTAGTTACGGACTTGCAGAGCTTTTAAGTCATCCCACTGAGAGTTGGCATCAACAATGTTTTCCTTTAACTTTATGTCGGAAAGGGAGCCATAGGAGTTGTTAGTGTTTTGAACGTCGCCGTTAGACCAAATCTTAATTGAAGTCGTTCCGCCATTGACTCCTGATGCGCTATAAGCTCCGATTAGCAATTCATAAGTAGTGCCCGATCCTTGACCAGTTCCAATGTGAAAACCCTGACCGGCAGAGAATACGTTTGTATAACCATTGTTGTGAATACGCACCGCCTCAGTAGGTGATGCTGACCCATCGCGTGTAACGGAGAACACTAACCTGCCCGGCATGTCGTTAGCGCCGGGGGTGCCGTCTACTTCGGCTAAGATTTCAGCAGCAACAGTTTCAATATCAGTGCCGTCTCCAGCGGCCCACCTAAAACTACCAAGACTATTTCCGGAACTTACTAATCCGTAAGGTGCAGATGCGGTTCTAGCTAATACAATATTTGGCGCGTTTCCATCTCTTGTGATTGACAATCCAACATTTGAGGAACTGTATCGAATTTGTTGAATTGCTGGAACACTGGATCCGACGTTAGTGCTACTAGACGTGCCAACTAAGAGCCTGCCGGAGCTGTCAATGCGGGCGCGTTCATGGGAGCCGTTTGTATAAAAACGAATAGCTTGTCCGCTATCAGCAAAGACAGCAGCATCAGCACTTGTGTCTCCTAAAAGCCCACCTGTAACTCCAAAAACGGCCTTTTGAACACCGTTTTGCTGCGCGTTAAAGATGCCGCCGCCAGTAGTGCCGGTATTGTCAGCGACAATGTATCCATAGCTGCCGGTAGACTTATATCTAATACCACCTGTCGCGTTTGCAGTGGCATCTAGAACGTAGCTGGGACTCGTAGTGCCAATCCCTACCAGCCCATTGTTTTTGATGGTTACTTTATTGCTTGCATTATATGCAAAGCCAAGTTCCATACTGACTTGATCGAGAGATATGTCCCATCTGTTCCCTGCTGCATTGGTTAAACGCAGGCCGTTTCCTGGTCCATAAGAAGATCCTTGGTTTATATCTAACTTTGACCCTGGCGAAGTAGTGCCAATCCCTACTCGCTGTTGGTTATCAATACGCATTGCTTCTACGGCTGCGCTTGCCGTGTTTCCTGTAAAGAAACGAATATTGCCAACAGTGCTATTAGTGCCCCTGCATTTCAGATCGAGAAACTCGAGACCGGCGGCGGTGTAATTAATTTCTGCTTCGGGAGTCCCGCCAGCACCAAAACGGATGCCATTATTGCCTGCAATATGCAGCAAGCTGCTAGGCGAAGTAGTCCCCAGACCTAAGCGGCCAGAGCTGTCGATGCGCATTCTTTCAGTATTGTTGTATCCGTTAAAACACAACGCATCCCCAGCTGTCCCAGCGCGATAAACAATGTTTGCGCGCACTTGGTCATTGGTATCTCCGAATTGCAACTCGCAAATCCCGTCTGCATCTGATTGCAACGCCAAGGCAGGACTTGTATCTCTCAAATGTAATAGACGCGCAGGCGTAGAAGTCCCCAGACCTAAGCGGCCACTGGAGTCCAGGCGCATTCTTTCAGTGGGACTTGCTGAACCATCTGCGGTTGTAGAAAAGAGAAGCCTGCCCGGCATGTCGTTAGTGCCGGGAACGCCATCTACTTCTGCAGCAATTAGTGCTGATTGGATTACATTTGTGCCGTCGCTACCGCTAAAGTAAATGGCTGCCAAGCCAGCACCATTAGTTACATTTAGGCGTCGTCCAAGGAATAAGCTCGCTCCTCCAGATTCTTGTAGAATCGAAGCACTGGCCAATACTTGAAGATTGGGTTCAAATGAAACACCTCTGATAACGGGAACACTCGTAGACCTCCCCACCAGAACCCGCCCACTACTATCAACAAACAACCGACCAGTGCCATTAGTCGAGATGGCTACTTGGTTTTCACCAGGGGAGTAAATGCCCGTATTGAGGCTGGCATCCCCGCTAAAGCTCAGCGATGGCACCCCGGCTGTACCTGATGGCAGCAGCAACTGCGTCAGCGGGTAAATGCCGCTGCTTGGAATCACGCCTAAATACCCCAGGCTGTTCCATGCGGTGCTGCCCGTGCCCAGCTTTGCCTTGCCCGTGTCAGATTCAAACCCCAGTTCTCCAGACAGCAGCGTTGGATTCGCAGCAGTCCAGTTAGCGGCGGTATCGGTGCGCTGCTTCTGCAGAGCTGAAAGGGTGATGCTCATACCGCTCCTGTTGGAATGATCAGATAGTCACGGGCAGGCGTTGTTGCTGCCCCACCTGCATCCAAAATATAGGTTCTGGCTGGCGATGCGGAAGCCTGCAACGCATCAAACACCAAATCACCCGTGTCGATTGCGTTGGTTACTAGCTCAACATCAACGCCCCATCGGCCGACGATGCCATCAGTGACCGTTGGTGCGCCAACATATCGCCACGCATAATCACTAAGCAATGGCACAGGTGGCGTTGTATATCCACTCCAAACTTCAGAAGGCAAATAGAAAATGTCAAACGTCCCTTGCCTGTCGATGTAATGCGCTTTGATTTCGTTGACTTGCGCCTCAGTCAGATTTGTAAAGCTCAGCGATAACGTCTGTCCATCGCGCCGGTTGCCACGCCGAAAACCAGTAACCAAGCCTGACAGCGTGATCTGATTTGCTTGTGGAATGTTGCCCGGCGAAAAGGTTCGAGCCGATGGCGTTAGCGCGGGGAATGTCATGGCTAAACCGGCACCGTTTCAAGCTCAATACTCAGGTTGTACCTGAGCGGCGCACCAATCCCGACCTCAAAAAGTCCGACATAGCGCCATTGGTATTCTGCCGATGAGATGGGCACGGTTGCATAACCAAGCCACACCTCGGCCGATAGGTCAAATGGGATCAGACTGCCCTGCTGACCTTCGTAATGATCCAACAGCAGCTGCGCTTCCGCTTCGGTCAAGTATTCATAGGTGATGGTCAAGCGCTGGCTAACGCGATCGCTGCCGGTCTTGAATCTGACATTGACACCGCTTGCTGCCTCAAACGTCAGCTGTGGATAGTCGCCATAGGTCAACGCCCTGGTGCTTGGCTCTAACGCCGGAAACGTTGCCATCAGATCACCTCAAACGTGCCGTTCACAACCTCATCACTAATTCTGGCGATGTTGCTGCCATCGACCGGGAAGTGCATGGCGTCAATGCTGCTAGTCCCATCACTTTCATGCTTGATGGCTGTGACCTGATACCAGTCTGTTTCGGTGCGATTGTCTCCAGCACTGCTGATCCGTTGACGAGTGACGCGAATGATTTGCGTTGGCAGCAACCCGGAAGTCAACAGTGGCGTCTTGAAACTGATGCTATGTGTCGATAGCGTCCGCCTTGCCAGTTCATATTTGCCGTAGACCGCGGCATGGGCTGCGCTCGTGCAGATGTCGGTCAGATCAAACTGTTCGGTCGGTGCATCGTTGTCGGTTGCGGGGTAGCGCACTGTGGTGGTCCGCTGCATACCGATCACTGTTGGTTCAGCCTCACGCCATAGCAGCGAAATGTTGACTGCACGGCGCTCATCCGCATCGTTGTAACTCTTGCTGAAGCTACCAGGCAGAATTTCATCCTCAGTAAAAGTTGCAGCAGGCGTTAGGGCTGTTACGTCGATTTGATTGGCGCCAGTCAACGGCAACAGCGGTTGCAGGCTGTAGCGGCCATTGCTTGAGATAAATGACAGCAAGAAATAGGGCGCCAGCTTGCCGATGTATTCAATGATGTTGACTGACTGATCCAAAACGCCATTGCACAGCAGCCCCAAGTTGGTGCAGAACGTCGCTAACGCTTGCAAATTGGACGTGTCAATAGGCATCGAGATGCTGGCTGTTGCTGCGCCATCAGCACGCTTGATCTGCGTGAATAGGTACATTGCAAGATCGACAAACTGATTGCTAGCGCCAGTTGCATAGACGCCGCCAACTAGCCCGCCGCTGTACAGATCAACGCTGATGCCGTTTTCGTAGAACGTTGAGATCTGCTTGGTGGTCGTCGGATAAGAACCCTCGCTTGGCGGATCGTAGATATTGCCGTCAATCTCCAAATAGGTGATATCCGCAAACACCGTAAAGTCCGCTGACGATGGCGGGCTAGTCGGATCTGAATATGGGCTGACGTGATTCTCAAATTGAACGCCATCTAGGGTGCCCGTACTGGCAGGATTTGACGGGTTGGCTTGGTTGTTGATTGTTCCTTGCGTCCAGCTGATAGCAAGGGGGCCTTCAACGCCCCAAGATGATGTCCAGAAATTAGGGTCAGGCGCTAAATATCCGCTAGATGGGAAGTATTCGATGGTGCCGACTGTATTACCACCGATAAGTGTGGCGCCGCTATACACACCATTGTAGACAATACTGGTCGTGGCTGGACTTGTGATGCCTAAATAGCTGAGAACAGCAGCCGTAACATCGGCTCCCGTTTCGGTATTGAACATCGTAATGTCGGACCAAAATACTTGAAGAATTGAGTTTGAAGTATCTCCGGTGCCCCTTGTAATGATTGCCAGCTTGATATATTGATTTCGCCCATCCGGCGTGTAATCAACACAAGCGTCATCGCTTAGCAATGGCGATAGGTAAGAATAGGTATTAACGCCGCAGAAAACATTGCCGCTAGTAATTGGGCAGGCGTTAGTGTTTGCCGCTAGTGCCGCAGCTGTTGAATAGTAATGCGTGAGCGTAAAACTTGCTGCATCAGGCAGCAGCAAAAGACTGCGGTTTCCAGTCCATGTGAAGTTCTTCACCGGGCTGCCAACCATCTGTCCTTGCGAGATTACATAAAGAAAGCTGCCGACAAAATCATTTGAGCCAGTCTTAATCAATGCGGGCTGTACCCATGTCCCGCCTACGCCGCCAACACGCTTACAAAAAACAACCGGCACCGTATCGCCAGCACTGGCAACGGTTTGCTGCTTATCCAGATCAGGCTGTGGCTTTTTGCTTTTGCCAGGCGCCGCGTCATTGCGAACCGCTGTCGTGCCAATCTGCGCCTTGGGTTGCGGTGTCGCGCCGAAATCAGCCATCAGTCTTGACTCCTGTATTTAGCAAGCGCCTGTGCAAAGACGATAGGCGGCACAACAAAGCTGCCACCGTCAAAGGTCACAACGCAACAATCGCCCTTTAGCTGCTCGCCGTCAGTCGTCTCGCAAATCACCACGTCATTTACCACCTTCATCACCACGCCTTCATGCGTCCCATGGTCGGCGCATGTGACCTTAAGGTTGATGCCGATCAGCTGTTCGGTCATAGCCCGACGTTGCGAATCAGCATGTCTGCTGTGATTTTACGGGTTGGCACCTGCGGCTTCAATTTATTGATGGCCGGGTTGACGGTCCAGCTGATCGCATCATCGTTGACACTTGCGCCTTCAATGCTGCCGATGTAGCGACTGATCAGCTGTGCGCTTGCAGCATGGAACGCATCCTCGCCAGCATCTTGGATGTAAAGCGACGCAATCACCAAATTGTCCGCTGCCATCGCAGCATCTGTAATGTCCACTAGATCGCCAGTAGCTGCTGCATTGATAGTCAGATCATTGATGCTGCCGCCCATGCTTGAGCCAAAACCACTTACGTCAAACGCCAAATAGCCATAGGTGCCAGTCGCGTTGGCATCAACGCTTAAGGTCTGCGCCACCTGGTAGAAGTTTTGCCATTGCCGCGTTGGCGTGCGGTTGCCGGAGCCATCGACCACGCTAGTGCGGTCGGCGTAATACTCCAGAAAGCACATGATGTCGTATTGAGCCATCAGGCCAGCCCCAGCTGCGTGCGCACGTTGCCATCACGGCGGATCAAGTCCAGCGTCTGCTGCACACCAGCCCGCACCGCTGCTGACATGTCTTGCGTTGTCACGAAATTGGTGCCGTTCATCTGCGTAACCGGGCCGGTTTGAATGTTCACGTTGGCCGTGCTGGGCATCACCACGCCGCCTTCGGCAAAGCGCGGAATAGCACCCGCGCCACGTTTGCCAGCCATCCAATTAGCCGCAAAACCTGCAGCCTTGGATTGCGGCACGATGTACTCCGGTTCTCCGCCTTCACCAACCATTGCAACAGTTGGTCCCGTGACAACACCGCCCTCTGCAAAGCGCGGCAATTGAACAGATGGAATAAATGGAATCTGTCGCAGGCCAACTTTTGCAAGTGCTGCATTAGCGCCGCGAATCATGCGATTTAATGCATCAACTGCGCCATTGATACCGCGCTCAACGCCGCCAATAATCCCATTCACAATGCCTCTGATCATGTTGGCAACAGCCTCAAATGGCGCTTTCAAAGCTGCCGCCAAACCAGAAAACAGCGATTTGATCCCATCAAACAAGCCTTTCATTGCATTGGCAACAGGGTCGATAAAGACCATTTTGAAACCACTTGCCGCCTGAGTTAATACCTGACCAATAGCCTGAAATGCTTGGCCGATCTGATCGCGGAAGGCATAAATGGCAGCGCCAGCTGCAACAGCCAATGCCACCCAGCCAACAGGGCCGCTAAATACTCCAATCAAGATTTGTCCTAGCGTGCCCAGTCCCGCCACAAGCGGTCCGATCGCGCCAGCCCATCCGGCGATTAAAGCTGGAATTGCAGCAAGTGTAGGCAGCAATCCAGTCAATATGCCGCTCATTGCCGCAAGCCCCGGACCAATAATGGTAATTGCAGAAGCAAGTGCAATTAACGCCGCGCCAAGGGCAGTTGCACCAACCAAAAATGTTTGCAATGGTTCAGGCAATTTTCCAAATGCTTGAGCAAATTGCGCCAATGCTTGAACCACCGGAGTAATAAGTGGAAGTAAATTTTCGCCAAGCTCTCGCTGTAAATTGGCCATTTCAGCATTGAAAACCTTAAATGGATCAGGCGGCGGCGGCTTTAGATTATTCAATTCAGCCATGGCTTTAATGATTACATCGGTCGTAATTTTCCCATCGGCACCCAATTGCTTGATTTCACCAACTGTAACGCCCATCACTTTTGCTACGGCTTGACCAACCGCCGGTAGCCTTTCCATTACAGATCTCAATTCATCGCCTTGCAATTTGCCAGAACCAAGGGCTTGGCTTAGTTGCAGCATTACTCCATCGGTATCTGCAGCAGTCAAATTCATGGCAGCTGCTGCTTTATTTACACCATTAAAAACAGTGCCAATATCATTAAGAGCAACGCCGGCTGGTCGCAATCTGCCATACAAATCTGCAATGGCAGTTTGCGCCTGCGTATTGCTCAGGCCAAATTGCTTTGCTGCATTTGCAGCCAATCCCATGACCCGGGAAGTTTCGCCAAGTGGCCCAGCAAGATTGGCAATACGTTTTTCAATTCTTTGGCCTTCCAATCCCGCTTCGCCCAGTGATTTGGCCAATTGCCCAATCCCAGCAGAGGCAATCGCGCCAGTCAAACCAGCTAGCGCAGTTTTCAATCCACTAAAACCAGTCTGTGCTTTTTTTGATTCTTCTGCGCTGCGACCCAGGGCTTTATTAAGACCGTCTATTTGATTCAGGCCGTCAACTTTTGCCCTGATCGTCAGGGCTGTTGTCATGTCAAGGGCCATGGTTACTTGCTGCGCTTGTTCATGCCTGCAATCACTGTAGCTTCAATGATCTGCAAGTCAGCCAACACCTCTGCCGGTTTTTCAGTTCCATACAAATCAAAGATCCAACGCACGGCGCCATAGTCCAACCCAATTAGCGTCCCAGAGTCGGCACGCCATTGGGTTTGAATTTTTAGGAACACCGAGACAGCTGGCCAGTTTTCAGCTGACACCTCAAAATTCTTGGCTCTCTTGCTAGGTGGTGGGTCAATGCCAAGCACTGCCGCATCCTTAGCCGTATCGTCGATCTCCATGCCACCAAGCCAGTGCTCAGCGGCGCCAATTAGTTTTTTTGCTTTTGCTCCGCCAGCGACTCAAAGTATGTCGTGATCAATGCGCCAGCAAGCATCGGGACCTCTAGCAACTGGGCCTTGGCTGCCTTGCTATATGGCACGGCTTCACCGTCACCATCAACAATGCCGTCCCATCCAACCAAGATCTCATCAGCGATGCTTACGTCGCTGATTTCATCAGCAGGCTGCTCATTGCGTTCAACCGCCTTGATCCGTTTTTGGACCTCTTCCTGAATCTCGTTGATCCGGCTTTGAGGCAGGCGCTTAAATTCAGCGTCAAACGTCTGGCGTTCTCGCTTGCCACCGTTGGCCGGCAGCTTGATGCTTACCGGCCAGGTGTAGGAGTCCGACTGCTTTAGGACAAATGCCACGCTTTAGGTGTAGACCAATTCCAGCTCATCATTGCCCGAATCGGTCGGAGTGGCAATGTATGGCAGCGTAAGCATCTGGATTCCATCTTCGTCGCTATAGGACGGGTTGCCCAGATCAATCTGGCCGGCCGTGAACGTGACGATGTTGCCAGCAGTCTGGCCATGCTGGAAGGTCAGGTTGCCCGTGCTGCTGCCGGTGGCATCGTTAAAGAAGTTATGCGTGGCCATCGTCACGGCCTCGATCATCACCTCACCAGCAGGCGCCCGGTTGGTTACCAGCACCTGCTTGGTGCAACCGACCAATTCGCGGTAGACGATTTCGTTAGCCATTTCAAGGCTGAAGCTCTGCAGGCAACCTGCATAGCTGAAGACTTGGAAACCAGTGGTGTTGCCGTTTTTGAACACCACCGGATCAGCTTGATTTGCGTAAGTAGGACTGCCCAATGCGGAGTCAGAAGGCGCGATGTAAATGCCGGTGAACTCAAAGGCAATGGTGGGAATTTCACCCACTGCGCAGTTCAACGTAAAACTGCCGCGGCAGCCGGTGGCCTTATGCAGCACGCCATCGTTATTGAAATAGATGGTGACAGATCCGGGCGAGGTGTCGCTATTGGGCGCATAGGTCACGCTTGTGCTTGCAACCACGGTCTCAGTCATGGCGCACGCCTCAAGCAGTGGGCCATAGGCGGGTGCAGTACCAGCAGCGCCAGAACCTGCCAGCTCAACCTCAAAGTTGATCAATACCCTGGTTTGCGCCAACAGCTGCTCGGATTGTCCGAGATACGGCCTGATCAGCTCGCGATTAACCGTGTCAGCCTCAAGCGGCGTCACCTCGATATTGCGCACCAAAATGGCATTGCTGCCGGCGGTTGGTGTTGGATCAACACCGTAGGTAACTTCGGCTTCAGCCAGCAGCAACTGGCGGCGAGATAGCAGCGGCATGGCTTGACCTGACGGTAATCAGTCTTTTTTCAATAGTAGCCGGATCAACTAGAAGTCAGATCCGTCACTGAAGTGCGATACCTCACCAAATAATCGCAAGCAATAACACCAGCAGGCTGGTCGGCCTCGACTAGATCAAAGCTGACTCCTTGCGGTTGTATGTCAATCGCATAGCCACCAAGCGTCAGGTCGGCCATCAGCTTGCTGTGCAGGCTTTCAACCGTCGCATCAGCTTGCTGATCTGGCACGTCACCACGCACAATCACAGCCACCCGAACCGTCAGGCTCCAATCCAAAGTCGGCAGACTGGTGTTTTGTTGTGCATTGTCGTTGACGGGTTCAATGACGATGGCAGGACTTTCTTGCCTAGCCAACGCCTGCACACGGCTGCGCCAAATGCGAGTGCCGACGCCAGTTGTACCCGCCAGCGTGGTTTTAATCGCGGCCAAAATTGACTCGCGTTTGGTTGTCATGCCTTCACCTCAATAGCTGAAATCCGCCCACGCTGAAACTGAATGGTTGTGGTGTCGTTGATGTTTGCAACATACAGCGCAACCTCATCACCATCAGCCAACTCAACCATCCAGAAGCAAAAGAGCTTTGCAATTTGGCCAGTTGAACCAGAAAAGGCACGGCACTCTGATTGATCAATGCCAGTGCCATTTTTGGCGAGCTTGATTCCGAGCGTATGGTTGTTGCCTGCATAGGCATCCATGCTGGCCTGCACCATGAACAGCTTGGTTGCGCCGCTGTCGTTCTTCAGGGCAAACGTGTCGCTAGTACCAAGCGTCACCTGGTAGTCAGTAGCGGTGTCAAACGTCGCAGTCAGACCAGTGCTTTGGTAGGTGCCGGCCGCGGCAATCGCAACTGTGCCGCTAGTTGTCTTGCTTGCTTGGCCGCGTGCCAACACGCCTTCGATGTAATAGCTAAGGCTGGCCCAAGCGGTAGAGCCATCCCCGACCTTGAATCGGCGCGTATCTGTCTCAACGCCCATCTCGCCAGCCAGCAAAACCGGGTTGGCGCTAGTCCAGTTGGCTTGCGTATCACGCCGCAGCCGAATCCTTGCTGTGCTGCTCATGCGCTGCCGCCATCAACAGTGTTTCCATCAAGGTAGCTACTGCTGGCCGTTCCGCCGTCTAGTTCAGGATCCAGCTGAGCAATACCCAAGCTGTCAACAGAATCATCGCTGTCCCCAGCATCTAAAGGAGTGGTGGCTGTACTGACGCTAGTTGCAACGCTGCGCTGCAATGCTATTTGACAGAAAATGCCGTCATCCTGCAGCTGCACCTCTCGCACGGTATAAAGCGCACCATTCACATTCATTTCAGAGCCATAAAGCAGATCACCAAAATCTGCTGCCTTGGCCGTCAATGTGTAATCAGTGGTCAGTACCATGCCATCACTGATCACTTGACTGGGCATGTCCAGAATCCCTTTGGCTGTCACGCTGCCAGCAACGCAATCAACGCCAAAGTCAGCCAGATAGGTATCGGGCAGATCAGTCAGCGCCATTGGTTTTCACCTTGCGTTGCACAGGCTTTGGCTTGGCAACCTCGGCAGGCGCCTCAATAGCGCGACCAATGCGCAGCAATTCAGCAGCCACATCGCTGTCTAGTTCGTAGACCTTGCCAGCCTCAAGATGTTGACCCTTGGCGGCGCAATCGCGATTAAGCAGGACCTTCATTAGAAAAAAAGGGGGCCGGTTGCCCGGCCCCGTCTCCTATCAGGTGGTGATGTCAAGGATGGCAGCGAAGCTCTCAGCGTGACGCACTGCAACGTCATAAGAGACGATGCCGCGAACGCTGGTCAGAGCCTTGCTGAAATCATCGGCGTCTTCGCCCACGGTGATTTCGAGGCCGTTGCCCCAGAAGCCAACCATGGCCTGAGAGAAATCACCCATTAGCAGAGCGGAGCAAACGCCGCTGCTGCTGCCCTTGGTCAGGTTGCTGGGAACCTGGTTGGTCACGGCGATGCCGTAGCCGTTCAGGGTGCCAGGGGTTGCACCGCGGCCGATGGCCTGCAGGTCGGCGTTATAGAGGAAGCTGCCGTCGCCGGTGGTGGAACCACCTGCGCGGAGTTTCTTCAGAGCGCCCATCACCTTGGCGTTGGTGACATAAGCAACGGAATCGCGGTTGACGGCGCCGTTGTCGATCATCACTTCGGTCTCAAGGTCCACCACCTTCTCAAGGGTGATGGCGCCGCCGTTGGTGCCGATGGCCACCGAGCCGATGCCGGAGGTCTGCATGATGCCGGTGGGCTGACCGGAAGAACCGGAGCCATTCAGGATGCCCAGATCGATGCCGAGGTTGATGCCATCAGTCAGGTCACGGCGCACCAGCTCCTCAATACCAGGAGTGCCCTGTAGCAGGGTCTGGCGGGAATACTTGCTGAGAGCAGCAAGATTCTTGGGAGTCATGGTCACCTGGTCAAAGGTGGACTCCGCTTGAGTGATCGCGGTGGTTTGCGTCGAGAGGTAGTAGGTGGAAGCAACGCCAGAACGGCGGGGGATTGCCACGTTGCCAACCAGACCGGGCATGGTGCGCACGCCCAGGCTCAGCAGAACCGAGTTGTTGCGCAGATACTCGATAAAGTCATCAGCCAGCAGATCGGTAGCAACCAAGTTGCCGCCGGTGGTAGCGCCAGAGGTGACGTAGGTGGCCCGCTTAGAAAGAGCAGAGAAAGGAACAAAGAAAGAACGCTCAGCGGTCTTGCTGATGCCCGACTTCTCAACTTCAGAGCTCAGCTCACGAACCAGACCAGCCTCGCGGGAGGTCCAATCGCCAGTCAGAGCGGCGCGGATGCCGGCGGTGATGCTGTAAGCAGCAGCATCGCGCTGATCCATTTGCACAGGTGCAACAGCCTCAACAGGCTTAGCGCCGAGCTTGTCCAGCACTGCAGAACGAGCTTCATCAATAGAACGACCGGACTCAACCAGTTGGCGGCCCAGTTCGCCCATGCCGTGCTTATCGCACAGAGCGGTGATGCCAGCAATGCGGGAACGCTCAGCCTCAGCGGCTTCGGCCCGCACCACTGCCAGATCAGGGGTGGTGTTTTCCATTTCAGGAATGGGATCAGGTGTAGGTGCTGCCGAGGCAGCGGTGGAATCGGACTCCATAGAGCGGCCGATGCCGACCCCAGGATCAGCTGGGATCGACACAACCGAGATCTCATAAGGTGTCCAAGCGGAAGCGACAAAATCGCCCCCGCCGCGCTCTTCCATTTTGTCAATGGAATAGCCAAACGAGACGTTGCGCAAAACTCCGTCTCGCACATCGCCCAGGACTTCCTGAGCGAATGGATTGCGGCTGAACCGCACACGCGCATAACCGCGGCGCTTATCGCCGTCGATATATGCACGCTCAACAACCCCAATCACACGATCAGGGTTGTGGTTGAAAAGTAATGGTGCAGCATCATTCAACCGCTCAAGATTTGCAGCCTTGCCGTCATGGCTCAAAATCTCATTGCCAAAGTAACGGGCAACCGGATACTCAGAGCTAAACGGAAATTCATAAGTCCGGTCCTCAACCTCGTCAAACGTCACCATTTCGGCGCGTTTGTACTGGCCTTCCAAATCCCGCAGATTCACAGCCTCTTCAGACCGTTCGCCTGTTGCCTCTTCAAATTCGATGGCGGTCATGTCGTTGTCCTCAAGCCAAGCGCGAGCTTGGTCAGCGGTGAACGTATCTGCATCAAAGCGTACTGCCTGAATTTCACTCACATCGCCCTTGACGCCATAAATAAAGTCCACGCCGTCACCGCCAGCGTCATTCTCGCGTCGG
>Ga0208161_1001176_pt1 | contig 14192 bp, 6 predicted proteins | sample CB_VirMetaG_3_FD_184538 | JGI IMG/M metagenome (GOLD analysis project Ga0208161, IMG submission 184538) | Freshwater to marine saline gradient viral communities from Chesapeake Bay - CB_1508_1S Viral MetaG (SPAdes) (version 4) | ecosystem: Environmental > Aquatic > Marine > Coastal | place: USA...
AAACGAGTCCTATTCCTGGGCAGCAAAGTCATGGGTGTTCAAGCCGACCCCACTGACCCCTCGGTCCAGCTTATCTACCTTCAGCGGCCATTCGACCCCGCTTCCATTCTTCCCTTCTCTCTCAAGCCTGGCTCCGCAGTATACACCACTAACGGAACTTGCGCCTTCCAAGCTTTCTTCGTAACCAACGGAACTCCGACCTGTATCCTGAGCGGAGCAGTTGGAGAGAACATTTACTCTGAGGGAGGAGCCATCCTTCGTGTCCGATTGTCCGACAGCACCATTCCAAATGGTCAGGCAACGGACTTGGACATCCCCTACATCCGCCGCTACATTGACCCTAGGGACGACTCCGAGAAGTCTTATGGTTTCCTTGTTCAGTCCACCAACCCGACAAGCCAAGCCCCTCAACTCGGTTCGGTTATTCGTCTAAACCAAACCGGTCAGACTTTATCCAACAGCCTGAAGCGTAACTTCCAGTTTGACCCCGGTCAGTATGGTGGCATCGCTCAAGTGTTCACTGTTGATTACGTGGAGACGGAAAAGTATTCGTCTTCCCCCAACTTCAACTACAAGGTGGCAGACTCCGCACAAGACACCAATTACGTGGTCTATGCGTCTCTGACAGATGCAAGCACCCCTTGGGTCCAATCTGTGCCCTCGGATCCCTCGGACCTCAACAGTTCCTTGGTTCCCTTCTACAATCCCCAAGGCGGTTACATTACCTACGAAAACAGGAACTACTACGCAGCAGAAAACAACCTGTGGGACTCGCTCTACTACCAGACTACTTTTAACGCCTTAAACGGACCTACAAAAGTGTCGCCAGACAAAGGCGATTCCCCGTTCGTTGTCACCAGCGTACTTGAGAGCACAGAGCTAGTCACGGACTCCTGGCAAGGTTTTGTTCCCGACCCTTACTACAGTTACTACACCGAAGGCGTTCCAGCCCCCTATAACAGCAACCTGTCTTACATGCGAGGGGCAGTTGTACCCTACACTGAGTACGCATTCCAGTTCCAGGTGGACGAAGACGATAGCTCATCCGACATGGGCATTATCTTCAAGCGCCTACCTGTGGATTCCAATCAAACCGTAATGGTGGCAGAATCAACCACGGCTCAAACGGCTGTGGAAATGACATCACCTTTTGTGAGTTCTCCTTCGTTCGGTCGCCCTGAAGTCCTTCAGATGGAGCTGCTCTCGGTTCAGCAAATCACCCCACCCAAAGAAGGCGTTAGCATTCTTCAACTTACGAACGTGAACGTCGGTGCCGTGGAGTACGTTCGCGTCATCTCCCTGACGTCCAACGTTATTCAGGCAATCCGCAACTACTACCCGGAGTATGCCCAAGGCACACTACCAACGCAGTGGCCCGCTGGCACAACCGTCAAAGTTTGTGTGTCTTCCGGTTACCCTGAGCCCTCCGTATACGATCCTGACTGGGCGGTCACTAAGGCAACGATGTTCCGATTCTTCCAGCTCATGGGATTTTCCTCGAGCTCCCTCAAGCCTTACCTGTCTCCTCGCTACTCCGGCGAGAGGACCCTCCTGATTGACTCCCTGCCTCTTTCCCCCATCGGCGGGTACGCCAACTTGACAACTTCGTGGCCGATTGAATTCAATAACCCTTCCACCGTCATCGCCAACACCCACACCTGGCAGTATGCTGGTTATTTTGATTACTCTCGAGGTCTACCCAAGTATCAGGTGAACGAGATTTCTCGCAAGCTGTCCTACGACTACCTTTCCACTACCTCGTGGGGAGGCAGGTTGACCACCACGGGAACCAACGAAACCGGCCAGCTCATCTTCCTGGGTCCCATCAAAAAGGCACTTACAGGTCAGTTCTATGTGACCGAGAGTCCCCTGGACCGCTCGGCAGATCGACAGGTTTACAAAACCCCAGATAAGGTTTCGTTCCCCAGCCCTGTTCTTGTCTACTCCGTCGACGATATTTCTGGCTACTTCGATGGGTCTAATCTCACCTTCCCGCTCACTCGCGGTTCCTATCCTATCCCATCCTCACAACTTTCCACCACTGGGGTTTTCGTGTTCCTTGGTGGTGCCGTTCAAAGACCAGTGGATGCCTATGTAGTCCAGGGTGAAGAAGACGGAGTGCCGTTGCCTCAAATAGTATTCACTGAAGCTCCACTCGCAGGGACAAGTTGTGACATTCGCATCGTCTCCACGGACGACAATCAAGATACGGTGGAAGTTGCGACATTTGAACTGAGTCCAGCCTTTGATGGAATTCAAACTTCCTTCACCATTACGCCGGACATTGAAACCCTGACGAACCTCAACTCCTTTGTTTTCCTTGGTGGCGTTGAGCAAAACCCCTCGGGACTTACGCAAACCTCAGCGGCGTATAGTATTGACCGGTCGTTTGGTGCCAACTCCCTGTCCTTCATCGGAGGATCCCCGCAGGCAGGCACTACTCTGGACTTCCGCGCCATTCTCTCCGGTTCTCTTTACCGTAGCGCTGGTGTCTCCACCGTCTTTGTGTCATCCGTAGACGACATTGCGCCGTTATTTAACAACACCCGACAGTCTTTCCCCCTGGAGATAGATGGGGTGGCATTGGATCCCACCAAGGTCAATGCTCAAAATATGTTTGTAAGCCTTGGCGGTGTTATGCAGATTCCCGTTGCACAGACGGGTGAGCCGCAGGCTGGTTTGGCTTACACGGTTGGTCAGAACCCTGTGACAAAAGTCTTGGAAATTACTTTCGCTGTGGCACCTGCCATCGGCACCACCTGCAACATTCGGGTGATTACCTCAGACGAATTCCTGACTTGCCCACTTCCTATCGAGCTACTTGATACTTCGCTGAAGGTGGGTCCTGGCGTAGAGGTTAATTCCAAGGGTCAAATCATTGGAATAGACGCCGATCTCATCCAGCCGTAACCGGGTAAAAGTTGTCAAACCTTCTCGGGTCTACCGAGTCGTAACGACATCTAGTCAAAATGGCAACTACAAAAGTAACACCGATTCAAATCCTGCGGTCCGAGGTGCTCGACAAGCGCCCGGACCCTGCACAGCTCCTTCCTGGGCAACCCACAGTCAACACCAACAGTGCCCAACCCGGGATGTTTTTCTCTGACAGCACTGGAGCGACCTTGTTTAAGGTAGGTCCCTGCGCTGTCGGTCCCACCGCACCCAACGCTGGTGCCACAGGGAACCCTGGCCAACTTGGCAACACTCTGGGCGAACTGTGGATGGATACAGCGGATGTTGCTGGCCCCACTCTGAAGGTTTGGGACGGCACGCAGTGGCTAAACGCGATGCCTTAACTATTCACAAACCCGGATTCAAGTCGACGGGGAAGGGGCCGAAAAGGCCTCTTTTCTTTTGGCAACCGGGTAAAACCTTTTATCGAGACCCGTGCCATAGATGTCCGACCCCTTCTACTACCCGTCCGCGAACGAACCGTATATAGAAGCGACCATGGGTTGTGTCCTGGTGGGCGACAACCTTGAAGTAGATGATGAGACATTGTGTCGTATTGCAGGACCCGTTCCTGTTCCCCTAAAAGTTCTTACCGCCTGTGGAGACTTGATCTCTGCGGTCTCTAACGTTCCGACTGCGACTCCCGCTGCCCTCCCCCTGGGAGAACAAGGTCAGTGGCTGGCGACTACCTTCCTGACTCCTATAGGGCTTCAGTGGTCCTACATGCCAGACGAAAAGATTTTCGTCTCCGGGGATCAGTTTACAGCCAAGGGAGATTTGCTCATCGGCAACGGTTGTACTCGACCTCTGGAGCAAACCGCAACGGCTCTCCCCGTTGGCACTGCCGGTCAACTGCTGAGCTCAGACCCCACTGCGCCTTTGGGAGTAAAGTGGTATACAAACGACTGCTATTTCTCCCAGGGGCAAAAGATTTTAGCTTCAGGTGACAATAATATTCCAATAGAAGTTGGTGGCAGCACTGCGGATATTCTACTGTACAACAGCGCATGTCCTGCGGGATGGGCTGGTTGCTTCGGAAAAAATTATCTAGTTCCCAACTGCACCCAGTTCGCATCTCTGGTTGTCGGATACTCACCCGATCTATCGTCTTGTTTCTACCCCTTTCCAGCCCAAAATGGTTATGTTCTGACGTCGGACTCGTTCTGCGCTCTAAACCTAAAATACACGGAACCCGTCACAGGAAACTATCAAACGCCAGGACAAACTGTGACAATCGAGGACTCGGGTATTCCCGTCGACGAATGGGACGAAATTCCAGGAACCGCTTTCCCAAGCGGGTCTCAAGTGTTTGTCCAGACAACGATATCGATGTCCGTAATTAACTTCAACCAATCCGGATATTACACACTCTGTCAAGGGAACTCTGTGTCGCCTCAGACATGTTGGTCATACTATTATATCAGTGTCGGTTTGGGGATCACACCTGAAAGGGCAACCTCCATCTCGTACATAATTCCGTCTTGGGATGCTTCTTGCCCGTTGACTTTCAAGGTGTACGAGGACGGAACCAACTCTTACTATAAGATTAGATTTCAGACTTCAGCATTCGCCCTTCAACCGTGAAGGGGTAAAAACCATTATACGAAGGTTTAGGGTACATGCCTAACTATAATCTGCCAAAAATACCTAACGACCCAAACCAACCCATCCCTAACGATCCTTTCTACGCTGAAAACTCTGGCAAACCTTACCTGGAAGGACCCTATTCCCCCATTCTGATCGGTGCCGGTCTTGAAGTCTGCGGGGATTACCTCTGCTCTCCTTCCGGTGAGATTCCCATTCCTATTGGATATCTGAGTCAAAGGGGAGCTCTTATTTCCGCAGTTGCCCCTGCCACTCCCTTTACCGTTCTTCCCGGAAACCCCGGGCAGTTTCTGACGGTTGACCTGGCTGAACCCGCAGGGATGAAGTGGGTAAACGCACCGACGGCAGTAGGTTGTGTCTCTTGCTCTGCCTTCACTCAGAAAGGTTCTATCCTCTCCGCATCGGCGCCGGCGACGCCTACAGCTTTATCTTCTGGACCTTCAGGCTCTGTTCTCCAGGTGGACCCTACCACCCTCACAGGTCTTAGATGGATACCTAATCCTTGGCCCACTTTCACCCAGAAAGGTCAAATAGCCGCTTCAGATGGGCCGGGGACTGCCCTGCCCGTCTCAGGGACAGACGGCGATATTCTTTACTACCTGCAGGGTTGCGACACCGGTTGGACCGCAGTTCAAGGCTGCGACTTCTTTATCCCTCAGTGCGGGTTTGAGAGGGGGACACTGGTTGTCGGATGCGGGACCAACGCAAGCGATAAACTTCCCGTAGGCGACGACGGGTACTCCCTGGTAGCAGACTCAACCTGTGCTCTCGGGTTGAAGTGGGCTAGCTTCAGTCAGAATGCCAAGCAGACTGACGGCATCACTTTCACGGTCCCTTCTTCTACTCCTGCAATTCCCGTCACTCAACTTAGCGTAACCTCTTTCCCGCCAGGTTCCCGGGTGTATGTTTCGATGACTGGCTCTTGGTACGGGAACGGGGAGAAAAACTACGGTTGTTTCTATATGCAACAGGGAACCAACTGTAGCTACTTCATGTGTTATAGCAATGAGAACACTGGTGTGTTTGTGGACACCTACCAGGCTAGAAACCCCTTCAACATTAGCTACATCATCCCTTCTTGGACCGGCGGATTCGGCAATGACCTTAAATTCGTAATATACAAAAACGAAACCAACCCGGTAACCGTTCAGCTTCAAACTGCCGCTTTTATCATCAGGTAAAGTCATGACCCGTATTGTTCCCTCCGGAGACTTATCCGAGCCCATCCCTAACGAGCCCTTCTACTCCGAACCGGTAAGTTACGTTGAGGGTGCTTACTCCCCCGTAATTATCGGGGAAGGTTTGAGGGTGACCGGTGATTACCTTGAGACTGCAGTTAACAACACTGAGGCAATCATTGAAGATACTACCTTCTACGTAGCTTTGACCGGCAGCGACACTGAAGGGGACGGAAGCCAGGATAATCCTTGGGCCAGTCCCCATAAGGCCATGGAGGTACTATCTCAGTATACTATTTGGAAGGGTGTAACGGTAACAATTCAGTGTGCCGCAGGTGCGTATTCCTTCGGAACTCCCATCAACCTGGATCACCCCTACGGAAATCAGATTCAGATTCGAGGAGCGCAAGGATCCGGTCGCCCCTCCACTACTGAACTAACGGCAGGGGGTTACGGATACAATCCTACCACCATAGCCTATACACAGGGGGTAGTAGAGGCACGCTATCCGACTAACTTTGTCTTCGACATGTGCAATGGTTTCGAAGCATTCAATGTTAGCGGTGTTTTTCTAACCGACCTTCTCATCTCTGCCGGCACCGACACACCAAACACGGCGGGAGTTTGTGCTGGAACCGTTCTGGGTAAAGTTGGTGGATTTGCCCCCTCCTATCGTGTACGTCCGAGCACGGCTATGATTCGTCTCGGCAACGTTGCTATTTGGGGCTGGACGATGGCTGGCGTTGTAACCGTTGGCGGAACAGTTACGTTCGAACCTACCAACGGAGTTGTAACTGCCTGCGGAGACAACGGCGGATATTTCGGTGGCGGTCTGCTTGCATTGTCAAACGGTTTGATTTGCCCCAGTGACTGCTACGTCACCAACTGTCAGTGGGGATGGGCTGCTGCCGAGGGAGGCGCTATCTCTGCCGCTTCCTTTGGCCGTGTGTGGGGCAATCAAAATGGCATCTATGTGGCCGTAAACGGCATCGCTGATATTAGCAACGGCAACGCCGCCCTCAACGTTGACACCGTGCTCAAGATTGCGAACGGCGGTGTCATTCGGGGTCAAAGTACCAATTATGGGGGTTCCACCGCACCAACACCAACTGGAAATCTTGCAGAAGTGAATGGGGCGGGTTTAGCGGACCTTAGAAACTCTAGCTTCCCTCCCGGTGCAGTTTTCGACCCACCGGTCGACACTATCGGAAACGGGCTCGGGTTCATTCGTACAGTCTAAGCATAGGGGACCAAACGGTCCCCTTTCTTGTAGAAAGCAACGGGTAAAACCATTCATATCGCACAGAGATCGTTAAATGGCTCTCCCGTTGCCCCCACGGAATCTTAACCCCATTCCCAACTCCCCCTTCTACTACCCTAACGAGGAAGCACTTGCGTCGAGCACCGGACCTCTAATCGTTGGTGCTGGTCTGGCAGTTGACTACACGAGCGGACAACTTCAAGCCTCGACTGGTGGTCTTGCCAATGTTAGCGCAACGTTGCCCCTGTATAAGACGGGCACGGTCTCAAACCCCGTAATCAATATCGAAACCGCCAACCAGTTCCGCCTCGGGGCTGTTCAGGTTGGTACCAACTTGAACGTTTCTGGCGCAGGCGTCATCGACGTTCTGGAGTCTACCACTGCCCAGAAAGGTATTGTTCAGCTTGCGGATAATACAAGTAGCACTTCCAAGTTCCTGGCTCTTACCGCCAACCAGGGCTACCTGCTTCAGCAGCAAATCAACTCCCTGAGTTTTGCCACTGACCTGATCTTCTCGGGTACGTTTGATCCAACCGTTCCGGAAATGGTCAATGTGACCACCAAGGGTCTGGAAGCAGGTTTCGTTCAAGGTGCCAACCTCCCTCTCCCTGCCCCGGAAAACTCAGCTCACTTTGTTATCGTAGCCGAGCGAGGCATCTACACTCCCCCTGGCGGCACAACCCCGATTGATGCTCACGTCGGCAACTGGTTCCTGTCCAACGGCACCGAGTGGCGTTACCTAAAGATTAACGAGCAAGTTCCTTACGCCACCGAGAGCAGCCCAGGCGTCATTCGCCTTGCCACACTGCAAGAGGCTATTGACGGCGTTGACGACACCGCTGCCATCACATCTTGCAAGATGGCTCAGGTTTCCGTAGAGAAGTGTAACTACACCGCAAAAGGTGACATCCTTTCCGCTACTGGCGCTGGTGCCCTTACCGCCCTCCCCGTAGGAAACGATAGTCAATTCCTTTCTGCCAACTCAGCCTGTCCAGAGGGTCTCGAGTGGGTGGACCAGCCCCCTGCAATTCCTTGCTCTGTCATTGGAAACTGCGGTTCGATTGTTGTAGGCTCCGCACCTTCTACTCCCACCAGTCTCCCCATTGGCCTGAACAACCAGTTCCTGCGTGTAAACTACAACTGTCCCACCAGCATGGAGTGGGTCACAGTGACAAATAACTTTGGTATTCCTTGCTCCATCCTTACGAGTGCTGGATCCCTTATTACCGCTACCGGCCCCAGCAGCCCAGTTGCTCTGCCTCGGGGCAATGATGGTCAGCTACTTACAGTTTGCTCTGCTTGCACTGCAACGGGTGGTCTTACTTGGGTTGACTCATCGGCTGACGGATTTGCCCTGATTCAGAACTGTAACAAAGGCACATTTGTAATCAGTGACGGCTCAGGCGGTCTTAGAGCTGGCCCTACACCTTTCCCTCAAGACTTATTCTATCAATACGTCCTGGAAATGGACACCACCTGCGCTTGTGGGATGGCGTGGAAACCCAACCGAGGCATCGAGGCCGCGAAATACACTGGCAACGGTGACACCGGTTCTCTACCTGTGGGCAAACAGGGTTGTAACATAACTATGGCCAAACTACTTGTAGGCAACGATGGCGAAGTCCTAACAGTAGACAAAACCTGCGATCTCGCTCTTAAGTGGGCACCTATTCCTTGGCCTGCTACTGCTTGTGAGTTTGTTGCCGATGGAGTCACTGTGGAAAAAGGCGGCGACTGTTTATATACACTTCTCCCAACCACCAACTACCCTGTTGGAACCTGGATGGTAACAATGTGGGGATCTGCCTGTAACGCTGGCGGTGGCGCTTGCATGAGGTTCTACTTTGCGGGGCAACCGGTTCAATACATTGAGTATCCCAATACCAATTCCGAGATCCCGTTCTCTCAGACTGCTTTTGTCTGTAATGACCCAACCACCGGAAATGCCCGTTGGCACTCCTGCAACTCCTCTTCCGGAGCTGGCCAGCAGGCCGTTGTCTTCTGTGCTCACATGACTGCTATCCGGGTGGGTTGAGCTCACGGGTAAAAACACTCTATAAAGTGTAGAACCTGGCGAGATGGCATTCCCTGTCCCACCTAACGACCCCAATACTCCGATTCCAAACAACCCTTTCTACTACCCTCAGCAAAACAACCTTCAATCGGATTTTGGTCCCCTAATTATCGGGACAGGTCTCAACCTCGATTACGCCACCGGTATTCTCTCGGCAAATGACCCAGGCACCCCAGCAGGCGTAACAGCTCTGCTGGCGGGTGATGGCATCTCCCTGACCGCCAATACCGGCGTAGTCACTGTTAGCAACTCCGGCGTTACCGACATCGTAGCGGGCACAGGCATCAGTGTGTCCAATGTCGGTGGTACTTACACCATTACCAACCTGGGCACAAGCGGCGGTACAGGCACCGTTTGCCAGGTAAATGCTGGCGCTGGTTTGACTGGCGGCACTATTACCACAGTCGGCACGATTGCCCTGGCTCAGACCACTGTTGGCCCCGGCACTTACACCAATCCAACAATCACCGTAGACGAATACGGTCGGATCACCTATGCTGCTCCCGGCAGCGTAAACGGTTATCCCGTTCAAGCACAATATCCTCTTCAATCGGACGGACTACTTCCGTCTACCCTCAGCATCGCTGCTGCTTCTACAACTGCTCGTGGTTCTGTTCAGCTCAATGACACGGTAACCTCTACATCCACCACTCAAGCTGCTACCGCTCGTGCCGTTAAGCAAGCTTACGACGCTTCGACCACAGCCACAACCACGGCGAACACAGCACTGGGCGTGGCCAATTCCGCCCAAACTGACGCCACTGCCGCTCTGAGTGCCGCCTCCACAGCACAAACTCAAGCTGCCACAGCACTTGGCTGCTCCACGACTGCCATCAACACGGCTGACAACGCGGTAACGACTGCCAACAACGCTCAAACTGATGCCACTCAGGCGCTCAATCTTGCTACCACCGCATGTGCCACAGCAAATAGCGCACTGACTTCTGCCAATGTGCGGATCCCCTGTAGCGCTTTCCTGGAGATCGGTGACATTCTCGTTGGTTGCGGTGCCGGTCATTGGCAGGCGCTGGGTGTGGGCACAGAAGGTCAGGTCCTTACCGTTTGTGGCGTTTGCCCCTCTGGCGTAACTTGGGCAGCTGGTGGTGGTGGAGGTGGTGGAGGTGTAACCCTCATTGAAACAGGTCCAGGTTTAATCGGCGGTCCTATTACAAGTGTTGGAACAATCCTCCTTGAACCCACGGGCGTAGTTCCCGGTTTTTATGCGAACGCTAGCCTCGAAGTCAACGCTGAGGGTCAAGTGGTCTCTATTAGTGGAGGCAGTGCCCCACCTATAGTCGGTGTTACAGCAACTCCCCCGATTCAAGTTTCTTTTGCCAACGATGTTGTAAATATCTCGGTAGATAGCGCCACAGGGGCCGCTCCGGGCGTTGTCCAACTCTACAACGGTCTGAACTCCTCATCCGCCCTTCTGGCTTTGACTGCTCAGCAAGGCAAGGTGCTTCAAGACCAAATCCTTCAGGTTTGTTCCGATAAAGTTTCCAGCGTATCGGGTGTATCGCCCATCTCGGTAACAACGGGCATCAACCCCGCTGTAAGCATTGCCGACGGTACTACAACGGCCAAAGGCGCAGTCCAGCTTTACGACGCTCTGGATAGCACATCGGACACACTTGCTCTTACAGCAAGGCAAGGTAATGTCCTTCAGAATCAGATCGACGCTCTGACTGTATTCAGTGACTTGACTTGGGCTGGCACATTTGATGCTTCAACTGGCTTGGTTGTAATCACAAGTCAGAGTGGTCAAGCCGCTGGTTTCGTCGCCGGTCAGCCCCTACCCCTACCCGGAATCACTAACGCCAATTACTTCGTAATCACTGAAGTTGCTGGCACCTTTACACCTCCCGGCGCTGTCACTCCACTCAGCCCCACACAGGGAGACTGGATTATCTCTGACGGGGCTCAGTGGGATGATGTTAACGTAGGCTTTGACCCGCCATACGCTACGGATACAACTCCTGGCATTATTCAACTGTCTACCGACGCCGAAACCCAAGCCGGTCTGGAAGCTACTCACGCTGTAACCCCCGCTAACCTTCAAAGCAAGGTTTCGGATAGTGTTGCTCTGACTTCCAGCACCACCATTGCATCAAGCACTGCTGTTCAAAGCGCCTATGACCTGGCCGCCGCAGCTATCCCTCAGAGCGCTCTTTCAAACAAAGGTTACTTAGTTACGGCTACAGCTTCTTCCACCCCTTATGCTTTGCCTCCTGGCGCTGACGGTCAAGTGCTGGTGGCTTGCTCAACCGATGCCTCGGGTCTTTCGTGGGCAAGCCCTGCCGGCGCCTCTTCTGCTTATGCCTGGTTAGAAAGAAACTCCGACCTTGCTCTCGTCGGCTCAACCAATATTGCGTTCAACCAGGCCAAACAACTCTCCGGTATCGGTTGGAGTAACACTAATCCCGCTCAAATCTGTGCTCTGACTTCCGGTACCTACGAGTGGACGATTAACTTGGCCTATTGCTGGGACGCCGGATCGCCCAATCAAATCACAGGTTGTGTCACCTCTGAGCTCTATGGCTCTATTTTCCCCGGCTACACGTATATTACAGGGGCTTATTCGGGAGGAGAATCAGGGTTTACAACCGTTTCTTGTAGTGCCATGGGTAATTTACTTGCCGGTGACGTCGTGTCTTTTGCCTTCAGCCTAAGTACCGGTGGCTCCCTGTATGCGCCCCTTGTTGGCGGTAACAATCCCGTTAGAGCATCGGTGGTAATTAGGAAGATCGCCTGACTCTTGGGCGGGTAAAACCAACTATCGATAGACAGTCGTAAGATGGCGTTGCCCCCGTTCGACCCAACTAACCCTATCCCAAACAACCCATTTTACTTTCCTTCAACCGCCTCAATTACTGGACCGGACGGTCCCCTGATTGTGGGAAGCGGTCTTGCCATCAGCCCCGACGGCGTTATCTCCGCGACAGGGACTACCACCACAGGGGTTAGCTCACTTAACGCTGGCCCCGGAATTTTTGTAACTGCCAACACAGGCGACATCGTTGTTAATAACACGGGCGTCCTGGATATTCAGCCCGGTTTAGGCATTTCCGTTTCCGCCAATACCGGAGTCATCACAATCTCCGCAGACAATAACGGTACGGTTACCTCGGTCGGCGTAGGTTACGGTCTGGGCATTTTCGGGTCCGTGGGACCCATCACAACTTCTGGTATCATCGAGCTTGTTGATACGGGTGTTGTCCCAGGTGTTTACACTGCCCCCCAGATTCAAATTGACGAGAAAGGGCGGATCATCTCTGCTACTTCCGACTCTTATGTTGCATCGGTAACGGCAAACTCTCCGCTGAATGCCACAGCTGGGACCAACCCTGTAATTAGCGTAAACGCTGCTACTACAACTCAGCCCGGTGTAGTTCAACTTTCCGATTCAGTAACTAGCGGGTCTTCGACAACCGCCGCTACTTCTGCAGCTGTTCAAATCGCCTACATCAAGGCAGGTGAAGGAATCTCCAAGACACTGCTGACTGGTAAAGGAGCTCTTATTTCCGCCTCCGCAGTCAATTCTCCCGTCACAGTTGCCGTCGGGGCTGATGGCCAGATCTTGATGGCTGACTCCACTGACCCTCGGGGTATCAAGTGGGCCGACAACGACGAAGGTACAGTCACTCTCATCAATACCGGCACTGGTTTGACAGGTGGTCCGATTGATGTAACCGGCACCATCTCCCTGGCTGACACGGCGGTAACACCGGGCAACTATACTTACGCATCGTTTAGCGTAGATGCTCAAGGTCGCCTTTACGCTGCTTCAAGCGGAGTTGACCCTGTAACTTCTGTCACTGGTACAGCACCAATTCAGGTGTCTGCGGGGACCACCCCAATCGTAAGCATCGACCCTGCCACCACCCTGGCGCCTGGCGCTGTCCAACTCTATAACGGCACGGACAGCACTTCTACCGCACTGGCACTGACTGCCGCCCAAGGTAAAGCCCTGCAGGACCAGATCGACGCACTAGCAGTTGCCAACAACCTGACACTGGCAGGCACGCTGGATGCTTCCACGGGACTGCTTCTGACGGTGACGGTTGAGGGTTCGGCCGTCGGTTTTGCGGTTGGCCAGCCCCTGCCACTTCCGTCCGTCGCGAACGCGGAATACTTTGTCATCGTAAGAATCGCGGGCAACTACACCCCTCCCGGTGGTACCGCCGTGGCAGCTTCTCAGGGTGACTGGTTCCTCTCTATTGGGACAGCTTGGCAGTTCCTGGATGTGGGATACATTGCCACCTACGCAACAACAACCGAGCCGGGTCTCGTTACTCTCGCCACGGACGCCGAAGTTCAAGCAGGAACTGACGCTACAAAGGCGGTTGTTCCTTCGGCTCTTCAGAGCAAACTCAGCGACAGCACTTCCACAACGTCCAGCACGACGATTGCTTCGAGCACTGCTGTCAAGACTGCTTGGGACCTGGCTGATGCTGCTGTACCCAAGGCAACTTTCACTGCCAAAGGTGACACCCTGGTTGGCACCGGTTCTGGAACCTTCTCTGCCCTGAATAGCAGCTTGGTTCAAGGGCAAGTCCTGACCGTTGACTCCGCAGCCCCTACCGGACTCGCTTGGGCTACCCCTTCCGGGGGAACCGTCACTTCCATCACTGCTGGCACAGGGCTGGACGGCGGAACAATCACCACTTCCGGCACCATTAACCTGGCTAACACTACTGTAACCCCGGGTGTTTACAACTACGCTGGCATCATCGTTGATCAGCAAGGTAGAATCACTGCTGCCACCAACGGTGCTGCTCCGCTGCCACTAACAGGTGGCACGATGACTGGAGATATCACTTTCCAGAACCTTGGTGACGGTCTCTACTTCCAAGGCACTGCTGCCCTCCTGGGTATCACCGATCTTGTAAACGTAGTCGATAGCGAGATTGCCGCTTCCGCCACTGCTGTAAAGACAGCCTACGATCTGGCTGCTGCTACTGCTGCCGGTGCCATTCCCTCCACAGCCTTTACCTCCAAGGGCGAACTTCTGGCGGGTACAGGAAACGGAACCTACACCCAGCTGCTGGGCACTGGTTCCGGTATCGCCGACGGCAAAGTCCTGTCCACGGATAGCAACGCTTCTACGGGTCTGGCTTGGATT
>Ga0208161_1001177_pt1 | contig 14184 bp, 18 predicted proteins | sample CB_VirMetaG_3_FD_184538 | JGI IMG/M metagenome (GOLD analysis project Ga0208161, IMG submission 184538) | Freshwater to marine saline gradient viral communities from Chesapeake Bay - CB_1508_1S Viral MetaG (SPAdes) (version 4) | ecosystem: Environmental > Aquatic > Marine > Coastal | place: USA...
AAAGATTGAGTACGATCAAAAAGTCGTTGTTGAATTGGTATCAAAACATTTCCCTGATTTCCGAAGAGTTTTAAATGAAATCCAGAGATACTCCACAGGTGGTATAATTGACTCTGGTATTCTTGCAACTTTCTCTGATGTATCTGTAAATGAACTTATCAAATCTCTCAAAGACAAAAACTTCACAGAAGTTCGTAAGTGGGTGGTCTCCAACCTTGACAACGATGCTCCTGTTCTACTTCGCAGGATTTATGACGCCGCTTATGATTGCCTTACACCCGCAACTATCCCTGCTGCCGTTCTTGTTATTGCTAAGTACCAATACCAGTGTGCGTTCGTTGCTGACCAAGAAATAAACCTTATTGCTGCATTAACCGAAATTATGGTGGAGTGTGAATTCAAATGATCGATGTAAAACTATTTCGTATTGCAACTGGTGAAGAAGTTATCGCGGAACTTATTTCCGAGGATGATAATTTTGTAACTGTAAAAAATGGACTTGTAGTTATTCCTACAGCTCAAGGCGGCGTAGGATTTGCTCCATGGGCCTCTGTTATTGATAGGACGATTCCTGAACTAATTATTGCCAAGAATCATATTGTTTATACTGCAGAAGTTGATCCTCAAGTTAAAACAAAGTATAATGAAATTTACGGGAGTAAACTCGTAATCCCTGATGAAAAAAAATTGATTGTTTGATATGCAATTAGAACTTGATGATGCGATTTATGCAGCAGATAAATTCATTGATTACTTTTCCAACATGGGGAGGATTGATGAGTACCTGCGTAATGTGAAACTTGATCGAATGAATCAAATGCCTTCATCCATTCTTGGCCTTGGTCCAGAGGATGATATGTTTGATGCATTTGATATGCACCCACAGGATATGAACTTTAAAGTCTATCCTGCGGGAGAGAAGGGTGGATTTACCAATGAATACTTTAATGAGAGACTGCAGATTACAACTTCTCATGCGATTGAAGATAGTATTCCAGGTAAGTCTCTAAAGTGGATTGTGCAAGAAACTAATACTCAGAAGGTCGTTGGTTTCTGTCGGTTTGGTTCCCCCACAATCAACTCCAAACCTCGCAATGATTGGCTTGGACAAACTCCCGAGTTGTCCAGGTTTAATCGTCATGCAATTATGGGATTCATTATTGTTCCCACTCAACCTTTCGGATTTAATTATCTTGGAGGTAAACTCCTTGCACTTCTGTGTTGTTCGCATACTGCTCGTGAGACATTAAATAAGAAGTATGGATCAGATATTTGTTCTTTTGAGACTACTTCTCTTTATGGTTCCACTAAAGCCTCATCTCAGTATGATGGTTTGAAACCTTATATGAGGTATAAGGGTTTGACTCAAAGTGATTTTACACCTCTGCTCCATGATGAAATCTTCCAGGAGTTAAATAAATGGTTTATTCAGAGGAACAACGACCAGAGTCTGGTGAAAGAGGACGCATCCAGTCGGAAACTCAAGACTCAACAAAAGATGATCTCAATCATCAAGAAAAGCTTACCTTCTCAAAAGGTTGCGGAGTTCCAGACTGCGATTGTAAATGCAAAAAATCTGACTGAACAGAAACGATTCTATATTTCTGATTATGGATTTGAGAATTCTCGTGAAGTGATTCTTGGAGAGGATGAAGTTTTGCGTCCTGGTCAAAACTATGACAAGTTTCATTTCGATAATCTAGTTAATTGGTGGAAGAAGAAAGCTTCAAATCGTTATGAAAGTCTAAAGTCTGATGGTCGTCTCCGCACTGAACTTGAGACTTGGAACAGAAATCCTGATGACATTGATATTATCCGATGAGTTACGAATTAAAAGACTATCTGAACTCTATTAATTTTACAAAAGATTATTTGATGGGTGATTCGGATCCCCAAGTAGAAAAAAAGTACCCTGCATTTGTTGTTAATAAATGTATGTCAGGCCACATTGATACTATCATGTTTGCTAATGAGATGAACATGAACCATGGACTGCCTTCTAGACTTCAATATGATTTTTTACTAAATAGTGTCAGGAAACGGAAAAGATTTTCTCCGTGGCTTAAAAAAGAAAAGATCCAAGACCTTGATGCAGTCAAATCGTACTATGGTTATAGTAATGAAAAGGCCCAACAAGCGTTAAAGATTTTGACAAAAGATCAAATTAATTATATCAAATCTAAACTTGATGTTGGAGGCAAAAAATGAGTACCTTTGTTGAACCTGAAGTCAATTGGTCACAGGATCAAATGGTGGAAGTGGTTCTTAATGAACCAGATGATTTTCTGAAAGTTCGTGAAACGCTCACCCGTATTGGTGTTGCCTCACGAAAGGAGAAGAAAATTTACCAGTCTTGTCACATTCTCCATAAACAGGGTCGTTACTATATTGTACACTTTAAAGAGTTGTTTGCTCTTGACGGAAAACATGCAAATCTTACAGTGAACGATGTTCAGAGACGTAATAGAATCATTAACCTTATTTCTGATTGGGGTTTGGTTACTATTGTAAAACCAGATTCTATTACTGATGTTGCTCCATTGAATCAAATCAAAGTCCTATCTTATAAAGATAAGGGTGATTGGGTTCTTGAGAGTAAGTATAATATTGGTAAGAAAAAGAAAGTAGAAGTTTGATATATTCGGAATATACTACAAAGGAGGATCGGTTTTACACCCTTCCTCTTTTTTAATGTCTGGATATATAATATTGATGGGTCGGGTAATTCTACCGCCCATACGCTAAAGCGGAGTCTTCGGATCCGTAATTTAACCTAACAGACGCTTAAGGAGGTCTATCATGTTACTCGCAAAGTACAACACGGCTAACATTGACAAATTTTTAAATGATGTTGAAAAATATAGTATTGGTATGGATGAATGGTTCAACCGTTTGGGAACGGTTCATGAAACTTCAACGAACTATCCACCATATAATTTGATTAAGGAGAGTGAAACCGAGTTTCGTTTAGAGATCGCTCTTGCAGGATACAAGAGAGAAGATATTGAAGTTTTCACTGAATGGAATAAACTCTTCGTTGAAGCGAAGAAAGGGGAAACTTCGGATCTAGGAGAATATCTTCACAATGGTCTTGCAAAGAGAGCCTTTACGAGGACTTGGACACTTTCCGACGATGTTAAAGTATCTGATGTTAAGTTTGAGGATGGTCTTCTCCACATCAAACTAAATAGGATTATTCCTGAACATCAGAAACGAAAGGTGTATGAAATCCTTTAAGCAGTTCTTAGAACAAGTCGGAAGCATTAAACAGATTTCTTACCCTGCTGCCGTTAGGCATAAAATCTACAATCCGTTGACTGGTAAATCAAAAACAGTCCCTGCAGGAAAAGCTATGCCTAAGAATCCAGGCGGGGGTGGTGATTCCGATGGTGGCAATGGCGACTAAATATTCTATGAATATCGTCGGCGCTAGGGGTTCAACTGGCAAAATCCAGTTGACACCCCCCTTTTTTTGTGGTATCGTAATAGGAGGTATGGAGTAGTTATGGCCGTTAAATTAGCCCTCTTGAAATCGGGTGAAAATGTAATTGCAGATATAATGGAATTGGTGGATGAAAATGAGAAAGTAGTTTCTTTAGTTTTCTCTAATCCATATGTTGTCCGTCTATTGACTCCTGAACTTTTAATCGAAAATAGTTTGGGTTTGCAAGGAGAAGTAGAACATAGAGTTTCATATTCTCCATGGATAGTCCTATCTCAGGATAAGAAGATAGCTGTTGATCCTAAGTGGGTAGTCACTATTGTAGAACCACATGAATGGATTAAGTCTTCCTATGAAGAACGGATGAACTCTAATGTGGAAAAACAGATGAGTGTAGAAGAACCGAGTACCTTAATTGAAAATTTTGAAGTAATTCAGGAAGAGAATGATGGAGAATGAAATTCAAGTTATAGTGTTGGTTAGTGGAACGATAGTTATTTCTAGAATTGCTGCTGTAGTATCGGAACTAGGTGAACCTGATTGTAAATTAATTAATCCTTATCAAATTTTAGATGGTAAACTTACCCCATGGTTATATCAGTTGACCGATTCAACTGATGCAATTATGATCTCTTCAGATAAAATTTTAACTTTGGTTGACCCCAAAGATGATCTACTTAATGATTATTTGACTCTTATTAAATGAAGTTTTACACAAACGTCTTTCAACTAGGTAATGATATCCTTGTCCGAGGATATGAAAATGGAAAACATTTTACGAATCGGGAAGAATTCTATCCTACCTTTTATGTCCCATCAAAGAAGGAGAGTAAGTACAAAACTCTAGATGGGGTAAATGTCGAGCCCATTCGTCCAGGAACTATTCGAGACTGTAGAGATTTCCTGGAAAAATATGAAGGTGTAAATGGATTTAAAGTTTATGGAAATGACAGATTCATTTATCAATACATTGCTGAAAAATATCCAGAGGATGAAATTAAGTTTGACATTAATAAGATCAAACTTGTAACCATTGACATTGAGGTGGCTGCAGAAAGTGGTTTCCCAGATGTTTTTAACTGTGCAGAAGAACTTTTGTTGGTTACTGTCCAGGACTATAACACCAAACAAATTACTACATTTGGATCTCGTCCTGCACAGGTAACACAGGAAAACGTAAAATATGTCTATTGTAAAGATGAATATTCTCTCATCAATACTTTTATGGATTGGTGGCAGAATAATACTCCTGAAGTAATTACGGGGTGGAACTGTGAACTTTATGATATTCCCTATTTGGTTGGTCGAATTAGTAGACTTATGGGGGAGAAAATTGCCAAGAAATTTTCTCCTTGGAATATTGTAAAAGTCAAAGAAGTTCAGATTTCTGGTCGTAAACAACTCAGTTGTGAAATTGCCGGAGTGTCAATTATTGACTATTTGGATCTCTATAAGAAGTCTCCTGCGACTCCCAACCAAGAGAGCTACCGACTGGATCATATTGCTTTCATGGAGTTGGGCCAAAACAAGTTGGATCACTCTGAGTTTGATACTTTCCGTGACTTTTATACAAATAACTGGCAGAAGTTTGTAGAGTATAACATCGTTGACGTTGAACTGGTTGATAGACTTGAGGATAAACTCAAACTTATTGACCTTTGTTTCACTCGTGCATTTGACGCAAAAGTAAACTTTAATGATATTGCTTATCAAGTTCGTACTTGGGATGCAATTATTTACAACTATCTTCGTAAAAAAAATATTGTCATTCCGCAGAAGGAACGCAATACTAAAAATGAGAAGTATGCTGGTGCATATGTAAAAGAACCTGTTCCTGGTGCATATGATTGGGTGGTTAACTTTGACCTTAACTCACTGTATCCTCACTTAATCATGCAGTATAATATCAGTCCAGAAACTCTCTTGGATAATCGTCACCCTAATGTTACGGTGGATAAGGTTCTCAAGAAAGAACTAACATTCGAAATGTACAAGGACTATGCGGTATGTGCTAATGGTGCAATGTATCGTAAAGATATTCGTGGGTTTCTTCCAGAACTCATGGAAAAAATGTATAACGAACGAGTCATCTTTAAAAAGAAGATGATTGAGGCAAAGAAAGCTTACGAGAAAACTCCAACTAAGGAATTGGAGAAAGAAATCTCTCGTTGTGATAACATCCAAATGGCTAAGAAGATCGCACTTAACTCCGCTTATGGTGCCATCGGTAATGAGTATTTCCGTTATTATAAACTTGCAAATGCGGAAGCTATTACTCTCTCTGGTCAAGTTGCGATTCAATGGATTGAGGAGAAGATGAACTCCTACATGAATAAGGTTCTCAAAACCGAGGAAGTTGATTATGTCATTGCTATGGATACTGACTCCATTTATATTAATATGGGTCCTTTTGTTGACGCTGTATTCAAAGGGAGAGAGAAAACTACTGATGAGGTTGTCAATTTCCTTGATAAGGTCTGTAACCTGGAACTTGAAAAGTATATTGAAAGTTCTTACCAAGAACTGGCCGACTACTTGAATGCATACGATCAGAAGATGTACATGAAACGCGAAAATATCGCGGAACGTGGTATCTGGACTGGTAAGAAACGTTATATTCTCCGAGTGTGGGACTCTGAAGGAGTTCGTTATCAAGAACCAAAACTAAAAATGATGGGTATTGAAGCGATCAAAACATCTACTCCTGCACCTTGTAGGAAAATGATTAAAGATGCGATTAATATTATCATGACTAAGGGTGAAGATGATGTAATTGACTTTATTGAGAACGCTCGTAATAAATTCAAATCACTTCAACCTGAAGAGATTGCTTTTCCCCGTAGTGTATCCGAAATCAACAAATGGGTATCAAAAACTCATATGTATAATAAAGGTGTACCATTTCATGTTAGGGGTGCAATTCTTTATAATCACTACACTAAGAAAGCTGGACTTGATAAAAAGTATCCTGCAATTCAGAGTGGAGAGAAGATTAAGTTCCTTTACTTGAAGATTCCCAATCCAATTCAAGAAAATGTCCTTGGATTTATTCAGGATTTTCCTAGAGAACTGGAATTAGAAAAGTATGTGGACTATGATACTCAGTTCAATAAATCATTCGTAGAACCAATGAAGATTATTCTTGATTCAATTGGTTGGTCTGTTGAAAAGAGTATTAGTTTGGAGAGTTTCTTTTCATGAGTAAATATGTAGTGGTTTGGGCTGAACCTGGGGAGTTATCCCCAGTTAGAAATAGGAAACTATTTGATTCAGTTTCCGCTGCATATTGGTTTACAAATGAACTAAAAAAGAAGTATAATTGGGTTATCTGCACCGAGTCAAAAAATTTGGAGGAATGAATGGATCTACCTATTAATGATGAAGAACTGAATACTATCGTAAAAGCACTTGGATTTGGTGGAAATGCTGCACTTTATCATAAACTTAAACTTGTAAAAGAACTTAAAGAACAAGGTTTACCTTATAAAAAAATCCTACGAGAACAGTATGGAATGGTAGTATAATGAGAGTTGTTTCCATTAATGTGACGCATGATAGTTCTGTCTGTTCTCTTGTTGATGGTAAAATAGAATTTTATTGTAAAGAAGAAAGATTATCTAGAGAAAAAAGATGTAGTGATCCTTTTCTAGCTTTACAGACATATAAAAATCAAAATTTTGGTAAAATAGATCATTTTCTTTATCTAATACCATCAGGAATTTATACACCAGAGTATTATTTTTATAATGAATATGTAAAAAGACTTTTTAATCATGAATTGGAAGATTTTTCCACATCAAATCATCACAATTGCCATGCAAGTATAGCATTTTACAATAGTGGATTTTCGCAAGCTCTTGTTTTTGTTATTGATAGAATGGCATCATCAGTTTCAATTCAAGATGAACCTGTTGCAGCAGAATCCGAAAGTGTTTATATAGCTTCATACCCTGACAATATAATACCTATTCATAAATCATTTATAGTATTAGATGAAAATAAAAAATATGAAATCAATAATTTTTTAAAAGAAAATTATAAAAATAGTAATGTAAAAATTAAAGTTAATAATCCATATGGTATAGTTAAAGTTTATGAAGCTGCAACAACTTTAATAGGTCAACATGCATTAGAAAATGGAAAAACAATGGGACTATCTTCATATGGAGAAAATTTAAATTATAGACCACTGTTTTTGGGTGGAACTCCAATAAGAAATTATTTTTCTGAAATTAATACGAGTTGGAACATTCCAAATGCTTCTTGTTTTTATGGGTATGAAAATAAAATAGAAAAAAATATAACTAAAGAAAACTATCAATTTTATGCTAACAAAGCAAAACATGTTCAAATAGAAACTCAAAATGAAGTTCTTAAATTGATTAGTAAGTATGTGAAAAAAACTGGAATTGATAAGGTTTGTTTAGTTGGTGGATATGGATTAAATGTAGTTGCTAATAGTTTTTATATTAAAAATTTACCAGAAGTAAAGTTTTATTTTGAACCACTTTCTGATGATAGCGGAATTACAATTGGTGCTTGTATGTTAAAGTACAGGCAAGAAACCAAAGATAAAAATATTTACACATTAAAAAACAATTTTTATCATTACTATAATATAGATAATAAAATTTTTGGAGAAGGAAAAACAATTTCAGATTTAGTTGATATTTTAATAAATCAAAAAATAATTGCAATTTTTGAGGGAAATCCAGAAGCAGGCCCTCGTGCTCTTGGACATAGATCTTTACTTTTTGATCCAAGAAATGAAAATGGTAAAGAAATAGTTAATACATTAAAAAACAGAGAGTGGTATCGCCCTTTTGCTGGAATTATATTAGAAGATCAATTTTCAAATTACTTTGACACGATTGGATTGGGAAAATCGGAATACATGACTATTAACTTTGATGCAAAACCTGGGGTTGAAAACTATGTACCATCAATAATTCATGTTGATAATACCTGTAGAATTCAAACTGTGTCTAAAGATAATTCATTTTTATTTAAACTTCTTTCTGAGTTTTATGAAAAAACTGGGTGTCCTATGTTATTAAATACTAGTTTCAATTTGGCTGGACAACCTCTTGTTCAAACAAAACAAGATGCAATCGAGTTTTTAATCAAATCTAAGCATAATAAATTTTTTGGTGGAGTTTATTTTGTAGATGATGAATCCCTGTTGACAAACGAAACTAATTAGAACTATAATGTAAAAAAGGATATTAACTTATGGATTTTTTGAAAGATATTGTAAAAGAAATTGGCGGTGAGTATACACAACTTGCTTCTGATATTGATGAGACTGAGACTTATGTTGATACGGGTTCATACATTTTTAATGCACTGGTTTCAGGTAGCATATTTGGTGGTGTATCTGGGAATAAGATTACTGCTATTGCTGGAGAGTCTAGTACTGGAAAGACTTTTTTCTCTCTCGCAGTGGTTAAGAACTTTCTTGATTCTAATCCCGATGCTTACTGTCTCTACTTTGACACTGAGGCTGCTATCAACAAGTCACTTCTAGAGTCTCGTGGTATTGATCTGACTCGTTTGGTTGTCGTTAATGTTGTCACCATTGAAGATTTTCGTGGTAAAGCGTTAAAGGCTGTTGACCTATACTTAAAAAAACCTGAAGCCGAACGCAAACCATGTATGTTTGTGTTAGACTCTCTAGGTATGCTTTCCACTGAGAAGGAGATTACTGACGCACTGAACGACAAACAAGTTCGTGACATGACCAAATCTCAATTGGTCAAAGGTGCATTCCGTATGATCACTCTCAAGTTGGGTCAAGCGAACATCCCCATGATCGTTACCAATCACACCTATGACGTTATCGGAGCTTACGTACCAACTAAAGAAATGGGAGGAGGTAGTGGACTCAAGTATGCTGCTTCTACAATCATCCATCTCTCAAAGAAAAAGGAAAAGGATGGAACGGAAATCGTTGGAAACATTATCAAGGCTAAGACTGCTAAATCTCGTCTAAGTAAGGAGAACAAAGATGTTGAGGTGCGTCTCTATTACGATGAGCGTGGTCTTGATCGTTATTATGGTCTTCTTGAACTCGGTGAGATCGGTGGACTTTGGAAGAATGTCGCAGGACGTTACGAAATTGATGGTAAAAAAATCTACGGAAAACAGATCCTCGCAAATCCAGAGGAATATTTCACTCCAGAAGTAATGCAGGCTTTAGATGAAATTGCACAGAAAGAGTTTTGTTATGGATGATTTTATCAAGGTCTATGATAATGTCCTTGATAGTAACTTGTGTGATACCCTGATTCGTTTATTTGATGTAAGCGGATACAAAGAGATTATTAATAACAAAGGTACACCCAATTTTACCCAATTAAATATCAATCAAAAACATCCAGAGAATATTCAACAACTCTCTATTATCACAAAAAATATTCTAGATCTTTACAAAAGAGAGTTTTCGGATTACACTAGATGGTATCCGCAGAGACTTTTTTTGGAAGAGTTTCGCATCAAAAAATATCACTCTCGTAGTCACGATAGATTTGATATTCATGTGGATGTTGAAGATCATGCATCTGCAAGAAGGTATCTAGCTTTCTTGTATTATCTGAATGATGATTTCACTGGTGGAGAGACTGAGTTTCCTCATCACAATAAAAAGATTGTCCCTAAGAGAGGGTCAGTCATGGTGTTTCCTCCGACGTGGCAGTATCCTCATGCAGGATTACGTGTTAATAAAGGAGTCAAGTATATTATGTCCACTTATTGTCACTATTACTAATGGAAAGGGTTGAAACTACTATTCTAAGGAGTCTCGCATTTAATGAAGAATACTCTAGAAAGGTTCTACCTTTTATTAGAACTGAATACTTTACTGACTACACTGAGAAAGTAGTTTTTGAGGAAATCTGTCAGTTTATTTTTAAGTACAATAAACTTCCAACTCAAGAGATTCTTAACGTTGAGATTGAAAATCGTAGTGATCTAAATGAGACTACTTATAAAGAAGTTGTAGAATATATCGCTAAACTTGATACATCTCTCCTAGATATATCTTGGCTATGTGATACTACTGAGAAGTGGTGTCGTGATAAAGCCATCTATCTTGCATTGATGGAGTCTATCTCCATCGTCGATGGTAAAGATTCTAAGAAGACTAAGGATGCAATCCCATCTATTCTTTCAGATGCACTTGCAGTTAGTTTTGATACGAATGTAGGTCACGATTATCTTCAGGACTATGGAGAACGATACGAATTCTACCATCAACGTGAAGAAAAAATTCCTTTCGATTTGGAGTTCTTCAACAAGATTACAAAGGGTGGACTTCCTAATAAAACTCTCAACATTGCTCTTGCAGGTACTGGTGTTGGTAAGTCTCTATTCATGTGTCATTTTGCTTCTTCTGTTTTACTTCAGGGTAAGAATGTTTTGTACATTACGATGGAGATGGCTGAAGAGAGGATTGCGGAGAGGATTGACGCCAATCTTTTGAATGTGAACATTCAAGAAATTACAAATCTTCCACGTCAAATGTTTGAAACAAAGGTGACAAACATTTCAAAGAAAACTCAGGGAACTCTTATAATTAAAGAGTATCCAACTGCATCTGCTCACAGTGGACACTTTAAGTCACTTCTTAATGAACTTGCACTTAAGAAGTCATTTAAGCCTGATATTATTTTCATTGATTACCTTAATATTTGTGCTTCCTCTCGGTATAAGGGTAATCTTTCTGTCAACTCTTATTCGTATATCAAGGCTATTGCTGAGGAACTTAGGGGACTCGCCGTTGAGTTTAACCTCCCGATTGTCTCCGCTACTCAGACCACTCGTTCAGGTTATGGTTCTTCTGATGTTGAACTTACTGATACTTCTGAGTCCTTTGGTCTCCCTGCTACTGCTGATCTTATGTTTGCCCTTATTGGAACAGAAGAGCTTGAAGAGTTGGGACAGATTATGGTAAAACAATTGAAGAACCGTTATAATGATCCTACAATCAATAAAAGATTTATTGTAGGAATTGATCGTGCAAAGATGCGACTCTATGATTGTGAACAGAGTGCTCAAAGTGACATACTTGACTCTGGACAGGAAGAGGAGTATACTTATGAAGAAAAGAAAACAGGACCTAAAAAATCATTCGAGGGATTTAAATTCTAATGAGTAAAATTGATTTCAACAAATATACCCAATTTGTAGATGCTGTAACTTCTGATGCATCTACCGATTTCCTTGCCCTTTCTAATCGTCTTGTGGAACTAGATGAGAAAGGTGCAAATATTGAACGACTTCTCACTGCTGGTGTTGGTATTAATGCTGAAGGTGGTGAGTTTCTTGAGATCATTAAGAAAATGATTTTCCAAGGTAAGCCTTGGAATGCAGACAACAAGGAACATTTGATTATTGAACTTGGTGATCTCATGTGGTATGTTGCTCAATCATGTATGGCACTTGAAGTGACAATTGATGAAGTCATTGCTCGAAATGTCACTAAACTTGAAAAACGTTATCCTGGTGGATCTTTTGATCCCTACTATTCTGAAAACCGCTCTGAAGATGATCGATGACTGAAGTTAACAAAGTAAAATTGGAACTGGATGTTCGTTCCGCAAAAGCAATTAGACAAGTTTTGTTTGATTCACAAGTAGGATATACTACAAATATCTACACAACTCCAATGCGTATTTTTGAAATCCGTGAAGTAATCGCTGATCTTGATGATGCAATTGAAACTGCAGTAGGTAACAATTGATTAATAAACCCTTCCCTAAATATTTGGAAGGGTTTTTTAATACTTATGGCTGGAGTAAAAATAGGAAACGTTGCTGAAGGTGCATTTGTACTTGCTCTTGGACTTATCATTGCCGATAACGATCTTCAAACCGAACCGGAATTAAAACCAACCAAAGAGAATATAAAAAGATTGATGAAAACAATCAATCCTGAGTTATTTGTAAATGGTGGAACGTGGAATAATAATGGAAGACCAATTTATCAGGGGAAAGCAACTTTAAAAAGTAAAGCTGGTGGAAAAGTATATGATAGAACTACTAAACAATATGTAAACGCTTCACAAATACCACCAGATACTCTGGAAGTTAAATTAACAATCCAACTTAATAAAGGTGAAGTTGAACCTTTTTATGGGCCAAATACACAAATAAACCACAAAGATTGGCCTACTATGGATGGTATTATAAATCAAATGTTAAATGAAGGTAATAGATACAGATCAACGATTGAAAGAGTTAAGAAAAAATATCTTACAAATTTAAGAGAAGAATCTATAATTGTTGACATTAGGGCCATGGGAGCGGAAGGTGCTTATAGTGGTGGTAATGTAAAGGGTGATGTTACTATAGAAACTAGAATTATACCAGTTTCTAGTACTGGCCAAAGAATGACTAGTAGACCGTTCAGATTGCCAAAAATGAGTTATTCTTTGAAAGCTTCTTCAACTCCCCCTAGTACAATTTCTAATCAGGGCCCAATTAAAACTTTAATGGAATTTGAAACAAAGTTTGGTTTGCCAGCAATAGCAAAGTCACAAAATGGTAAGATAAATCCCCTACTAACATCAATAAGAACTGGTATTTTTAAATACATAAAAGATTCAAAATCGCAAAGTTATAATTTTTCCAAATTCATTCCAGTAAAACAAAGATCAAATATTAAAGTATTGATTTTGGAAAAAGGTAATGATGAACTTCACATTGATATAACAGGAAAAAGAAAGTATGATTTGTTAGATGGTAGTTTATTTCCAGATTTACACCCCGCTAAAGGCAATAGAAATGCTTGGATAAGAAGTTGGGTCATTAATGAATATTATGAAACTTTTTTACAAACTTTTGAAAAAACTGTTCCCAATGGAAAACTTACGGGTGCTGATGCTGAGAAAGCCTGGAGTCTTTTAATAGACTCTGCTTTTGGATCTGATAGAGCTGAAATTATAAGTTTTGGTAAAAGTATAACTAAAATGTCTACTCTTCCATATATTAATAAGTTGAAAGCTTCTGTTGAATCTGAATTGTGGGCAATTAGATCTGGAAATAATTTGGAATTTCATTTACCTACTGCAAATAATACAGGATTTAGTGATAGTACAAAACTGTATTTTTTGAGATACAAAAACCGAACTCCTGGAACCGATGAAGGTGTAAAAGAGTTTAAGACTGCAGGCTCTGTTGAATTGAAGATGATGGTGGAATCGGGAAAACTTTGTTATGAACCGGAAGGATATGAATCGGACTCTCAGGTTACTTGGAATAGACAAACTAAAAAAGTTGATCTTTCTAAAAATCAATAAATACTTAAAGGTTAAGGAATCCTAACTAGATTAATAATGAAAAATTTTAGCAACTTTTTAACAGAAGCTAGAGAAACCTCTGCATCTGCCGAAGCCAAAAGACTTGGTTTAACCGGAGATGGCCATGGAGGTTGGTATGATAAGAACGGTGAGTTCGTTGCAAAAACTGTAAAAGGAAAACTACAATTTTTCGGTAATAATGATGTTTCTGGAGGAAAGGATTCTCCAAGACAACCAACTGAGAGAACAGTTGAACCACCTGTTGCACAAGAACCACAAGTTGTTGCACAAGAACCAGTACAACAGGCTCCTGCACAACAGGAAGTCCCACCAGAACAACTTCCACCAGAAGAAGAAGTTCCTGTAGAGAGACCAGTTCCAGAAGCACCTGGAGTTGTTGTAGTATTCGGTAGATTTAATCCGCCAACAATTGGACACCAAAAAC
>Ga0208161_1001183_pt1 | contig 14136 bp, 11 predicted proteins | sample CB_VirMetaG_3_FD_184538 | JGI IMG/M metagenome (GOLD analysis project Ga0208161, IMG submission 184538) | Freshwater to marine saline gradient viral communities from Chesapeake Bay - CB_1508_1S Viral MetaG (SPAdes) (version 4) | ecosystem: Environmental > Aquatic > Marine > Coastal | place: USA...
ACCAGAACCCATCGTCAACAAATCACCACGAGTAGTCATCGTCGACGCAAACAAGTTCGCCTCATCAGCCTCATCAGCCGTGAACACCGGATAGATCGTCGCACCCGAAGCATGAACCGAAGCAGTTGTGTCATCTTGTGCGCGAACCAAGGTCAAAGTGCTACCAGAAATTGTTGCCGAACATTTTTCTTCAGATGAAGTGCCTGGATCAATTACCACATAAAACGGCACAGCCGCAGTAGAAGGCCAGCCGGTAGTCGCTGTTAAGGTTACCGAAGTGTCCGAAACGCTAAGGGCATTCGTGGTGGTAGTAGATGCTGCCGCACCTTTGTATTGTCGCCTAGTTACTGCTGCCATAAGTCTCCTGCACTATATCACACTACGCTACTGATCTCATAATAACAGTAGCGGTTCCTTCCCAGTCCCAACTATTGTTAATATTTGAGTCATCTAGCGCCTCCCATTGAACATTTTCTACGATTACCGAATAGATTTCTCGGTTTTCCTGATAAGTAATGATGCGGGGGGTATCTACCAAATCCCGTAAAAAAGCCATTTCCTCATCAACATTTTGATAATACTCTCTGCCGCGAATGTTGAGTTTGTGGTGCATAATTAGTGGCACCGAGAAAATTTGAGAACGCAACGGAGCAGCATAAGCACGACCCATCCACCTAGTCACTTCAGGACTGACCGCGTTATCTGTAGCCGACCTGCCTAAAGTAAGTTTTGCTTCAACTTCAAACACTCGATCTTCTAAGCCGCCAATTGTTTTCTCTTTACCGCCAGCCAAAGTAAATGCTTGAAAGTCGTGATACTGACCACCGTCAGCTTTGATTGATAATGTCACAGACCCATCCAAAGGTCGGCAACGCAAATCCCATTTTGGTACAAATTTTGCATCAGGAATACCCCAACGATATATTCCTGATTCTAAATATCCTGAAGCAACAAGATCGGTGGCATGAGGGATATAAACACCCTGACCGGACACCGTAAACATCGGTTCATTGTTGTATTCATGGATTGCTACAACAGTTCCTTGAGTTGTTGCCATTAGATCCGAAGCATAAGCAGGTTGATTGGATGTGATGAACACGGAAGCATCCAGGCGACCAATACCGGTAGAAGTGGAATCAAAGTTACTCCACGCAAAATAAATATATTTACCGATACCAGCAAACGTGTTTACACCATTTGTAATCTCGATAAGCGGTCCGATAACCAAGTTGCCGTCAGTATCAGAAGAACAAAAACGAAACCCTGTTGTAGTACCGATAACAACATAACCCAAATAACCGTAGATTGTTGTAATGATTTCACCTTGCGGAAGTTCTGCGGCAACAGTAGGAATATCAAGTGCAGTACCATCAGCTTTGATTTGCGTTTTGTAAACAAGACTGATGTTGCCCGAGTAACCTGCGCAATAGATGTGATTTTGTCCGGCAGCAAACCCAACCCACTCCCAGTTTGTGCTTGGGTGCGTAAAAAGCGCAGAAGGATTGTTTGCACTTGAACCCGCCGCAGTTGTGATGTTCCAAATTTTTCGTTTATCAGTACCTTGACCCGCAACCATTAAACGGCCTTTTACATAAGCCATGTATCCCGCTTCGATACCTGTGATGTATGCCGAAGCAGAACTAGTGCCAGCATTTGTTTGATCTATGTCACCATTTGCATACGAGAAAAATACGTTGTAGCCGTCGGATGTAATGCTGTAAATGTTTGATGCTGCTGTACCTGTAACCGTAGAAATCGTGCCAAAATTGATTGTGTATTTTACGTTTTGCCCATCAGAACCATAAAGTCGACCGTCGGCGGTAGTCGCATACAAGTTTGCGTTAGAAGTGTTATAAACTTTTGTCGTATCTTTCAACAGCGAAAGTTCGCCTTTATCCCAAATGTATATACCTTTTGAATTATTAAAACGATACGGTTCAGCGTCGGCAGTATCGCCATAAGTTTGACCAGCACCATAATGCCAAGACGATTGAGAACGTCGCCACAAACCTTGCGGGTTAATAGCCGATTCGCCAGGCTCGGCAGATTGGTCAACTGAGTCACGAACACGAGCATCGTATTGTCGTTGAAACGAACCAGCTTTTAGATCAATAAGATATGGTCTGCCATTGATAGCAACAGGGAAAACATGAGGTACAAGGGTTGTTGCACCAGTACCGGAATAGAACCCAGACGCAGGAGTGTAAGGGGTTGTAAAATCTATTAAGCCAGCAGCCATTGGCTACTTCCTAAAAACTAATGGATACTGCTGTTTGAGTCGTGCTGCTTCTGCGATAATGCGCTCACGACGCAATCTTTGAATATTTGTCAGCGAATCCCGCGTAGCACCAGCAGGCACTTCATCGGATCTACGGGTGTCACCTTGCGATTCAATAAAGTTTCGTTTGATTTCGCGACCGTTCATCATTCGCAAAATAACACCCATTTCCAAAATGTCCTCACAGGATTGAGGCACAAAACATGTTGTTTGTAAATCCGATGATTCGTTTGTGGCGCGAACAAACTCGCGTTTTGTTACAACCCGAAGGGTTCCAGCCATAACCGGTTCATCAAAAACAATGGCAAAACCCGATGCAAAATCTGCTGTTGGTAAATTGCGTTGCAATCTAACGTTGCGAATAATTGGATAATCATCAGCTAAATAACGCAATCTAACATCAATTAAATCAATGATTCCTGTAGCTGAAGTTAAATTGATTTGGCGATCAGATCCGTTGTAGCTGATGTCTTGAGCGACAACCCTAAACAAACCATTCATTGTGGAGCTTAAATCGTCAATGTCCGAATTTAAAGAATCCAACATTTGTTGGCGTGGGAACCTGGGGTTTACCGTAGCAAGAGCACCGGCGGTGTGTGCTACCGGAGTAGTACCGTCGTAACCACGTTCAACGGTTAAAGTTTTTGTTGCCGTAACAGTAGACCATATATACATAAGTTCGGATTCAATTTCAATTACCGAACCTTCACGAAAGCCACCCAAGTCATAGGACAGCACAATAGAAGTGTCTGACGAAGTAACCGTTGTCGCTAACTTGTTTCGTTCCTCAACGGTACCCGATAAAAGTTGGCGACTGGCTCTAGTAAGTACCGCACCAGCAGTTGACATTTGTTAGTATTTTTTGGCTTTCTTCATCGGCATACCAGTTTTTTTCGCTTCCTTTTTAGCTGCGGCTTTGCCTTTAGCTGTATATGGAAACTCTTTTTTCCCTACTTTTGGCATGATTGTTGCTCCGTTCTTTGTATACACAACATATCATAGCGTAATTAACCAACGATATTGGTTTTGTCGGGCAAAATACCTGTTGCTACTTGCCAGTTTTCCTCTGCGCGTTTCTCAACGGTGGCAGCACCATCGATGCTTTTGGGTTGCTGACCATCTAAACGCAACCGATGATAGGCGTCTAGGTCTTTATCTAACGCCCTTTCTTTCTCAATGATCCGTTTTGACTCCGGTTTACGGGTAGGCATAGCTTCTGCCGAAACATTAAAGTGTGCAATTTTGCACCCAAAACAATCCTCAACATCCAGATTTGGATGCACCCTTTGATGAATCATATTAATAAGTTATGCCACCGCCATCAAAATAGGCAGCGCCATCGGTGAAGCCTTGGCTAAAAGCGCGAATTGTTGTATCAAAACCGCCAATTATAATTGACCCAAATTCAAGATCATCAAAAGAAATATTTGCATCTTTGGTGTCATCGCCACCATTCTGCAAAGCAATAAGTTGCACGACGCGGTTAAATTCTTTATTGACAGTACCGGCAATAACGTTTAGTGCATACAATAATTCTTTGCCAGTAGTCCCTGCTAAAACGTTTGCGGCACGTTGCGTTTCTAAGCCATCAGTATTAGCAAGACGATTTATCTCTTTTTGAAAACTCATGATATATAACTACCATATCCTGCCGCGGTTAAGGATGCAGCTTCAGCATCAGAAACAACGTTCTCATGGCCCCCATAATAAGTAATAGCCACAGTTGTCATATCCCCAGGTTGATTTTCGGTGTAACTATTGTCGGTCAATTTATATACGTTACGTCCACGTTCTCCGGGTCGCAAATACCTAAATAAACGATGCTCTACTGATGTATCAAACGGATCAGCCCAACGCACCAATTCATCGGTAGGTGGAGTAAACGTTGGCATAAAACAAATCCTAACACAAAAGTAGGGCCAAGCAGAAGGGGGTAACTGCCTGACCCTACATTTTGTGAACTTACTTCAACTAACGGAGATTACACACCGCCAAGTGAAGACGATGAGTTGATAACGCGGATAGCTGCTTGACGGAAAATTCCGTAGCCGCCCAACCAGTACCAACCAACCGGATTGAAACGCATCAACGAATCAACTACTGGACCACGCACAACTTTTGGATATGCTCCGTTGCCGTCTGTGATCGAGTGTGCTTTCGCCAATGATTGGCGACCCATGATGATTGTTGAGTACAAGTCAACTGTGCCGCCTGCACCACCAGTCAAATCAATTGGAGCGCGAGGAGTCTCAATGAAACGAACGGCTTCAAACGCACCGATTTCGCCATTGTAGATTGGCCCAATGTTGCTGTAAACGTGTGGATCACGCCACGAAGCTGCGCCGGTTTCACGACGAAGATCGTACGACACGTCTGGGTGGATGAAAGCCATGTACATTCCGTTGAATGACTGAGCTTTTGCACCACGCAATTGTGCGGTAACGATACGAATATCGTTGGCTTCAACGATATCTTCCGCAGCGACTGTGCCGTTTGATGTTGGTGTGGTTGCGCCACCACCACCGTAAACAACGTTTGTTGCAGCCTTCAAAACGTTAGCAACAACAGTATCGATTGACGATCCTGCGTTGTAACCAATGAGGTTTGCTGCTACAGCATCAACGTCAAGGAACGAAGTTCCACGCAGTTTGGCTGTGGTGTTTACTGTGTTGCCATACTCATAAAGAGTTACGGACACTTGACTGTCAGCCATTGTTGTTGGCGTAAGGTCAACCGTTTCGCTGAGTGTTGAAGTTGCATCAGCAAGTTCCGAGAAAATCGTGAACGTGACCGATGAACCAGGCATTGATTGTGCAACAGGCTGTACGTCTGCTGCTGCGTCAAAAAGCATTTCTGATCGGAGTGCGAAATACGCAATCTGATCAAACGCTTGCTGATCTACTGATAATGAACTTGCTTGTGTAATTGCCATGACCTTGAGGTCTTTCTCCCCAAAGACACGCTTTGAGGCTAGTTATTTTGTGCTGCTTGATTAGCCTGAGCCAGTATCTGCATAACCTCGTCTTGATTTTTGGCGTTTTGGATTTTGGCGTTCCAGTCCACAGGCCCATCGCTTTGCTCGCTGGCGCGTGACGCTCTTTGTACCCGATTCCAAGCATTTTGTTCTGCTTGCGTATCAGGTTTTACTTGCGTAACACCAATGAGATTTGCTTCGCTTGCGGCTTGGCGGATTGCTTCTGCTGTCATTTCGCCATCGTAGGCTTTAACGAAGTAGCGTGAAATCGGAGCGTTTAAATCAACGCCCGCTTCCACAAATGCCAACTTACGTTGTGCCTCTGTAGCTTCTAACAGTTTGGCTTCCAGTTCTTTGTTCTTGGCTTCAAGATTCCGAAGCTGTGCGCGTACTGGATTCCGTTCTACCTGGTCCTTAACGTCTTCTTCAAACTCCATGTTTGCATCTGACATGACCCACTCCTTCTGCCCACACTCTGGTCGGAGGGACCAAAGTGGCTGCAAATCTCACCCTTGTGTACACATTGAAATCGGGGGGCTCCAATGGTTATCCCAAACGGGATAACCAAACTATAACACACCCATAACCGAAAATTAAGTATTTAATTATTCAGCTACGCCAAGACCAGTTTCAATACTGCCTGATGTTACGCCGGTTGTTCTGGCGTAGGATCCACCACCCTGGAAAACGGCTTTTCTTTTTGCGGCTCTTTGTTCAATGGCTTGTTGGGCAGAAACGTCATAACCAAAAGCAGCACCTATTTTTTGTGATTCGGTCAATACTTCCTCGTCTGCCATTTCGCTAAATAAACCTGCTTTTTCAGACAACAAAGTAAAGGCCTGTTGGGCCTGAGCTTCGGTATAACCGCGAGACACTAGTTCTTCTGCGGTTATTGGCGTTAATTGTAATTTGCCTTGCTCTTTGGCTCTTGCTGCAAGATTGGCGGCATTTGCTTGTTGTTTAAGTTTTGGTAAAGTTTTTTGTGGGTCAAGAAAGTATTGGGCAAGTTGTCCCGGAGTAACGTCGTAAAGTTCTTGCATTTGACGGATGACCTCGGGGTCACCATCTGCGACCAATCTATATCCTTCATTAATCCTGTTTTGCAATTCCGCAACCGAAACATCTCCAGAAATTAAATTTTGAAAATCGGTGTATTCATCGTAAAGCGTGGGATCAAAGCCATTGGCAATTAACGCCGATTTATAACCTTGCTCCATTGCGACATATGCAGCAGGAAGCAATTGAGTTAAACCTTTTGATTTACGAACTTCATTGGCTTTAAATCTTGTTCTGTATTGTTCGGTGTCACGAAGATAAAAAAGCACGTCATCTGATTTTGTTATGTTTCGAGCCACAAGATCTCTAACTTGACCATCCAGCCCTGTTAACCCCAATTCTTCAAGTGCGGCTTTTAACATAAGAAAAGCATCTGGACCCGAAGGCAAATTTACATCACCGGTATCATTTACACCACCATCACCGTTATCGGTGGGGGCACCTGGAAAAGCATCTTCTGATCCACGTTCTGCAAGATTGCGGGCCTTACCTTGTTGAATAAGAGTGTTAAGAGCATTTTGTCTTTGCTCTAAAGTCCCCGACCCAACTCCAGTATTAGCTACAAGTTCGTTAATGTAGGTTTCATCACCGTAATATCCACGAGCTTGATAAACGAGACCTGGATCTAAGGTCTGAGAAGTAGGGCGAGTTACTTGACGACCACGAGCTTCAGAGAGCGCCCTGAGATCTTCTTCTGACATTGACATTATTTGTAAATCCCAAAATCTGTTTGCAAGCTTTGAATCAACTCGCGAACCTCATCGTTTGCTTGTTGCGTACGTCCGTATTTGTATTTTGGCATAGATTTAAGTTTATAAGTAAGTTCTGTGCCCGAAATTGGTTTGCCGTCTTTGTCGGTCATGTCTAAAATATCATTAAAAAGTGGCGTTTCTTTGGTAATTGTGTTTGGGTTAATTTCTAGGGTTTTGGAAATTAATGTTGCATATGTTCCAAAAATGTCATCTAAGCTACTGCCCTTGTCTATTTGAGCAGACCAATGTGGGTACAGAATTTTGGCATTGTTTTTTGCTGTTTCCAATAAAGAATCTTCGGTAAGTACGGCACCGTTGTATTTTTTGCCGGTAAGAATTGATTGGACTTGGGCGTCTAAATCGCGTGGTTGATAACCATATGCCTTTAAGGTTTGTTTAATTTGATTTGCGTCTGGCAAAGCCGCAACAGCGCTTGGGGTTCGATCGCCAACCAAACTAAATCCATAGTATTTTTGTTGCAAATCTGATGCTTGATTGCGCAAGTTGTATATAGCAAAATTTCGTGCTTCATCTTCGGTGAGTTTGAGATTGCCGTAATCATTAAAGATTCTTTGAATCTCAACTTTGATTTGTTCTTCTTTTTGTAGGTTCGGAGTCAAATCCCATTGTCTTTGTTTTGGCAAAAGGTTCTGATAAAATTTGGTTGCCTTAACCTTGTTGTCCCAAGCCTGCATTCCCGTGTCGGTGGTAAAATCATAATTATCTGGATTCTTTGCAGCATCAAGGAAAAGATCAATTAAGTCATCGCCAAATACAGAACGAGCTTGAGCTTCGCCTGCGCCACCATCAATTAAATCAACAAATTGCGGAAACTGAATTTTAAAATAAGTTCTCCAATTATCAGAATTGCCGCCTCGGTATTTGTTGTTCCATTCATCGGTCAATTTTTTTCGGTTTGCAGGCGTATTTTTTAACTTGCCTACAGGCACAAGTCTTTGCTCAATGTATTGTTCAAGGGTTGGTGCGTCAGCCATGGTCTATCCTCTGCCCAAAGTTGCAAATGCTCGACTTATGGCGTTACCTAAACCATAAGCAACTTTTTGTTTTGGGTTTGCTTCGGCAACAACAGATTCGGCAATGATACTAAGGCTTGGGGTATCGGTGTTGGTTGCAAAAGCTTGTCGTTGTATAGCTACGCTGTCTTGTAACATTTTTTTTAATTTTGCCTTTGATGGCAATTCTCCCGTTAGCGCAAGTGACATCTCTCGCAAATAACGAGCCATGTCGGCATCAGAATAGGGAGTAAAGCGCCTTCCAGAATCCACAGAAGCACTTGGTAACGAAGCCAAAGTCGGAAACGCTGCTTCCCACGTTTTAAATTGCTGTTGCGAATAAAGCAAATATCTTGCCATGGCCTGTGTGTCATCTGCGGTAAAACCAGCACCAGACAAAGTAATTGTGCTTATTTCATCATTCCCGTAAAATCCAACTCGTTTTAATTCTTTTAATAAATTAATTCTGTCTGAAGGTACAACGTTTAAATTAATCAACGTTTGGTTTGCTGCATCAATTAGCTCAGAATCCTCTTCTCCGTATTTGCCCCTAACAAGTTCGTTGTTTTCGTTAACTAATCCGTCGCCTTTATAAAAGCCTTTTTTTGTTGTACCGGGAACTTGCGAATAAACAAATTTATTAAAAACAACACTTTCTGGATTGTTCGGGTCTAATAAATTTGGATCAATGCTTTGTATTTGAACTCTTGAATTGATGCCCGGAGCAAAACCATTTACTTTCCTAAAGTAATTAACAGTTGGTTGCATTAACGGCAATAATTCTTGGCTTGCAGTTTCTGTTGCTTGCTGAGTTTCGTCCTCAACAATCGCAAATTCCTCTTGATTAGGATTTTGATTAGGATTTGGTTTTGGTATTGTTGTTGGTTTTTGTGATGATACAGCCATTTTAATTGTCAACTTCCGCGATTAATTTTCGGTTCCAAAGTCTATCAAATTCAGGGTTTTTGTTTGCCAACACTTCGCCAAGTTGGAACAATTGAATTTTGTACTTCTGGGCTTTTTGGGAGGTAAAACCTTTACCCCCAGCCAGTTGAAGTAATCGTTCGCGTTCATTCAAATAAACCCGCAAATCTTGGGTAATTGGGTTGTTTTTCATGCGCGGATCATCGATCATTTCGCCCAAAGTAACTATGTCGTTTTTGACTTCATTCACCGTAAATTCTACGTTGATTTTAAAACCCGGGTATTTTTCGTGCAAAAATTCACGGTAAGCGAACAATGCTTCACGTTGTTTTTTGTTTGGAAAAGCACCAAATTGTTTGCGAGCTTCGCGATATTTTGATGCACCTATGCGTTCTTGAGCAACCTCAATTAGCTGTCGGTCTGTAAGCCTGATGCGTTGGCCTTGACGTTGCTGCCTGTTGTAAACACTAAATTCAAATTCAGAACCTTTTGGCGCAAAATAGTTTGCTAATCCTGGGTATTGTTTGGCGAAGTCTTTGTTAGTTATAACCCAGTTTTCAAACTCTTGCGATGTTTCCAAACCTTCTTCTTGTGATTTTGTTTTTGAAGCCACATACAGAGCTAGTTCGTCTCCAAATACTTTTAAGAAAATTGGCACGGCGGTGTCATAGTCTTTTTGTTGCAAATCAACAAATACTTTGCTTAATTCGCTGACATATTGATCCCCTATTTTTGTCGGCACTTTAAAATCGAGAGAACCGGAAACGGGTCCAACAAATTGATTTGCGGCTCGTATGAGCGTCAAAACTCTAGCTTTAGATTTTGCATCTGCCTGAAGTTCAATAACAGAATCAGGATCGTTCAAATTGTATTTTGGGTTGACCGATAATGCTCTAAGCGTTTCAATATATGTTTTTGCAAAGAGACTTGTCATTTCTTCGGTATTCCCTGTTACAACTTCAATAGTTTTTGCTACCGCCCCAGGTACTGGGTTGATCGTTTCAACAAGACTTTTTTCACCATACGGAAGCAAAAAATTTCTTAAATCTTGATATGTAGGTATATCGGGGATAAGTTTTGAAACCGCGAATTGTGCGTATGGACCCAACGCAGGATAATAGCTAATACCTTGTGAAAATCGTTTTACTGGTCCAACAATGGGCGCATTGATTCCTGTAAAAACTTTGGTCAATGCACCAGAAAGCGGAAATGTAAACATCATTTCGTTGGTTGTTGGATCTCGATAAAAAAAAGATCGACCATCTTGGTCTGGGTCTGCGTTTGCAAAACCCGAATATGTTCTTTGGGCAGTTCTGGCAAGTTGAACGTTTTCCGAAGCAGCAAACCTCATCCATGTACCGATAACGTCTTGCCAAGCTCCGGCAAATGGCGCAATGATTCGCATGGCATCCGTAAAGTTGTTACGAACGGTTGCGTCATACAACAAATCTTTGGTGTCGTGAAGGGCTTGAAAACGAGCATAATCATCTAGTTCGTCAAGGGTCAAGGTTCCCTGAACATTTGTACGATTGGGCAAATTTTCAATTTTTCTTCCAACGCCATTAGGGTCCCGAAAGTTTCTTTCCCCAAGATACTTGCGTATTGATTCGCCGTTTTCGTCCGCGGCTTCTTTGATTCTTTCAAACAATTTAACGCCTTCTTCTTGCGACAGTTGATCTATGTGTTTCCCAGCGTTTTTGTAATAAAAATGCCTGAACGTAGGAGATTTTTCGAGCTTGCGAACAACCACGTCATTAAAGCTATTAAAAAACCAATTGATGCTTCTAAGTTGCATAGCATCAAATTTTTCATCTGGATACGGGGACCACATGTTTTGCTCTCTTGTTACTGTGGTTGGCAATCCTGGAGCATCTGGGTTTTCAGCCGACTTTAATGGTGATCTCTCAATTATTCTTCTTGCTTCTCGCGAACCTTTAACCGTTTCCTTGCCAGTTGCAGCAACCGCGCCAATTGGTTTATTATTTTTTCCTACCTTGACAGGTATGAATACGGCTAATTGTTCGTTTCCAGGACCATCAATGATCCTGTTGACAATGCCTGGTATTTCTTTGCCTTCGGGATTGGTGACAAAACCCTCGGCACCTATTTTCATTGTTGCATTTCCCTTTAATTTAATTTGACTTACTGGGACATTTTGCGTAAGTTCACGAATTGGAATCCTGTCGTGCGCAGCCATAAATACAATGTCATCTAAGTTGCCAGTATTTTTTCTGACATTGTCCAAAACAACAGTTTTCATATGCACGTTTCGGATCCATTGACGGTATAGTTCTGGATTGGTTGTGCGCAATTCGTCTAAGTTGGTTCCAATCAATTTATACAATTGACCGTTTTGATAATAATTTGGTCCGGCAGCATACAAAGATTTGACAGCATTGACAGTTCTTGTCTTTGGGTTGCTTTCAAAATAATCAACCATTATGTCTAAAATTTGGTTTTCATCCAAGCCCGCGGACAAACCTTGCGCCGCAATAACCTGCAAAGGATCGGTGTAAGTTTTACCCAAAGCAGCAACAACTCCATCCGTGTGAAGCTGAGATGGATAACTTGGGGGACCCGAGTTTCTATTAACTCTTGGGAATGAACCGGTTTTGGTTTTTTTGTACAACAAATTTTCTGCAGTAAAGCCAACATTGTTTGATGTTTGATACAAATTGTCCATCAAATCTTGAATAACTTTATTTCTATGCATGTCATCAAAATCGCCCGATACGGCTTTGATGATGGTGCCGTCTTCAGCTATGTCGTCCATAGAAATTTTGATGATATTCTTTGCTGTAATATCAAAACCCTTAAGATCCGTATTGTATTTTGAACCGAAAAGAAGATTTAAATAATCCATCGGGTGTCTAATTGGGTCGGTAACACCACCAAAAGCCATTCGGAACTGAGCATCAATTCCGTTTCTTACCGTGTAACCAAATGTTGCCAAACTAAGCGGTTTCCAAATTCTATTTTGAAGTCGCTCAAGCAAAGCAAGTGCGTGTCTTTGTTCTCCAGTAATTACTCTTTTTCGATAAGGAATTTCTAATGCTTTTTTGGCATCTGTTAATTGATCAATTAAATCAGCGTTAGCCAATCTGGCTGGACCTTGAGTGTTTTGCAAATTTAAAATTTCTTGCGTCAATCTTTCGTATTCTGCCCTGTCGGCAATTTTTGTCAAGGTAACTTCTTTTTTGTTAGAAGTAATTGCGAGTTTTCTTAACTTTGTAAAACCTTCTTCATCTTTTAACGGTACGGCGTTAATTATTCTTCTCGTTAAACTGTTTCTTGTTAAACGACGTATTTCTCGCGGATTAGGCAAAATTTGGATTCTGTTTAACATTTCTACAATTTGCATTGGTTGAGCAAATTGAATGTCGGTAAAACGTTCACCAACGTTGTCGAGCAATTCGTCATATATGTCTTTTGGCAAATGATCTTTCATCAGGTCCAGCATTATGCTCATGTGTGCGTTATCGGTTTCGTTACCAAACGCATCCATAAAATAACTTTTAACTCTGTCAACATGTTCACTAGATTCCTGAAGAACTTCTTTGATGACAGGTTGGGTAACGCCGTTTTGACGCAAAGTCAAAGCTGCAAGTTGTTCATAAGCAGTCCACATTTGAGCTTTTTGAACCGGGTTGCCCTGTTGCGTCATTGCCCGAATTGCGCCAACAAATCTAACGCCATTTTCCTCATAGCCATCAAGCCACTTTGTAATGTCTTCCGAAGAAACGCCTTCGGTTCGTAGCCAATTCGTCATGTTCTTAATTGCTTCAGTACTTTGCATTTCGTCGCCGTTTACCACTATTTGCTGTTTTGGCACCTCGGTAAACATTCTGCTGTTTTTTAGTCCACCGACAAACGGCCTTCTTTTAACTCTGTATCTACCAATATCTGGAGACACAAAAACATCTGGCCCTGTATAAGTCCAACCTCTTGTGAAGTTTTGCAAAACTTCATTTTGATTTTTTGAATTAGCCAACCTGACAGCCATTTCGTTAGAAATGTCATAGTTGAACAATTCTTTGATTTCTGACGGTTTTTCTGTATCAATAATTTTTTGTGTAAGTTTTAAAGCCGTCGGATTTTTATTAAAAAAACTTAAGAATCTTTCTTGATTAACATTAACCCCAGCCAAACCTTCAGTTAAACCTGCTTCTTCTTTAAGCAACTTTCTTAAATTTTTTGCGTCTTCACCAGACAACAACGGCACAAGTCCGCGCACAGTTGAGGCAGTTTTTGCTCCTTCAACGAGTCCCTCAGCAGTTCTAAAACTTCTGAAACCGCCGATTGCGCCTTTTGCGGCTTTGATTCCCTTGGTTATAAGTTTGCTTGGATCTGGAATTGCAAGCATAATTGCTGCATCAATAAATCCAGAAGCAAGCATGTAGGGTTCTGTGCCTTCTCTAAATATTACTCCTGCCGATCCTCGCCCGGGAGTGTATGCATGTCCTTGATCAGTTACGCCACGTATCAATCTTGCTCGGCGTGCTTGTTCTTGAATCATTCTTTCGTTTGGCAACCAATTGCCAGTTTCTATCCCACGTTCTCTTGCATCCAAAAGCGTTGCTAGCGATGTTTGATAAAAAATTCCGCCGATATCAATTGCCCCTGGTTCCAACATATTAGAAACTGCAGCTCCAGGCGAAGCAACTCCCAAAAGAAGTCTTGGAGATGATTGAATAATTTGATAAAAAGAGTCAAGTGCAGCTACGCCATATTTTGTAGTTGTTTTAAGCGGGGCCTCAAGATTTGTGTATTCAAGGACATTGCCAAAAGCTTGCCCTGTTGCGCCTGGAACCCCACTAACAATACTTTTAATTGGTTTTGGTATAAGAAATTCATAAGCTGCTTTTGTTTTGCCTAAACCAAAACCAATTCCTGTGTAAAGCCATCTAACTGCTTTTGGTACTTCGCCGGCTTGTTGCAAACGTTGTTCATAAGTATCCAATTCTCGTTGTGCTGCTAATTTTGCTACTTCATCAATTGCAGCATCAGAAGCACCAGCTTTTGCCAAAGACAACATGGTCTGCGGTTGCAGCCACGGAGCGCGAGCATTAATACGTGCTAAATTTCCAGCCACAACCTGGTTTACGGTCATGGGCGTTGATTGAAATGGCGAATCGAGTT
>Ga0208161_1001185_pt1 | contig 14134 bp, 21 predicted proteins | sample CB_VirMetaG_3_FD_184538 | JGI IMG/M metagenome (GOLD analysis project Ga0208161, IMG submission 184538) | Freshwater to marine saline gradient viral communities from Chesapeake Bay - CB_1508_1S Viral MetaG (SPAdes) (version 4) | ecosystem: Environmental > Aquatic > Marine > Coastal | place: USA...
GAGAAGAGACGTCTTTATAAAACAGATCGTGGTCGAAGGACTTATGCATATCGCCATTACGACCATAGAGAAAAGACTTGCCATCCTTTCCGACCTTGGCATAGGGAGGATCGAGATAGATGAACGTCCCAGGATCGTCAGTTAGACAAGTGGCATAATCATAGTTCGTTATTCGCCAGTTTTTGATATGTGTACCATACAGTAACAACGATTCGATATTATTTACACTGAAGTTGGATACTGATGCCTGCTCACTAAAACCTGAGGACTCTCCGAGACCTGAGAAGGAACACTTGTTGCATACCCACCAGCGCCAACCTACCTGAAACGCATCATTGTGTGTATCGAGTAAATACTCCTTGCATTCATCAAATAATTGGCGGTGACCCGTAGCGTCACCTGCATCACGTTTCGCGCTCAGAAGGCGATTGACGAGGTCTGAAGGAGAGTCACGGAGCGTAACCCAGAAGCAATACAGATTATAATACTTGTCATTGATATGAATGGGAACGTGAGGGAACTGACGTGAGAAGGCAAATGCCATTGAACCACCACCAACAAATGGTTCCACGTATTTGCCTATCATGGTATCGGGCAGGAAGGTCAACAGTGTCTTGGTAGCACGTGACTTCCCGCCACAATACCGAATTGGTGTCTTTAGTTTCTTAGGAAGTTGACTCATAATGTATATTATAACAAATCCTGCGTAAAAAGTAAAGCATTATAAATAAAGGTGGACTCGCGTGACGCCAATCACCAGTCCTCTAACGTCTAACGAGGAGACATCAGCATGACTATTTATCACGTCTATTGGATTCACCAACCACACCACTCAGATCCACTCACCGAAGGATACATCGGAGTCAGTAGCAAACCTGACAAGAGAATGATGTATCATAGTTGCCCCAGCGTAAACAACAATGAAATATTGTATCGAGCAATAAAGAAGGGTGCTGTACAAGACATTCTATATTCGTTCGAGAGCAAGGAAGAAGCATACGCCAAAGAGATTGAGTTGCGTCCACATGAGAGAATAGGTTACAACATTATTCCTGGTGGCGACAGCAAACCACCGAAACAATGGGGGAACAAATACAACGTTGGTAATCATAAACCAAGGCACTCGGAAGAGTTTAAGGAAAGTCAGAAGAAACTAATGTCCTCGTTGAAGTGGTGGACTAATGGTGAGAAGTCGATCAGAATACCAGAGAATCAAGAACCGCCAGAAGGTTTCTGGCGAGGCAAGAGGGATTCTAGATCACTTTAGTCCTTTGTAGAGTGCATCTAAGTAATCAGAGAATGCCTCCACTTTGGTGACTCTGTCTGGCCAGTATAGATATTCACGACTTGGATCTTTCTTCAGGTTGCCTAGTAGAGTTTGAATAGCATTATAAACTTTATCCAACCTCTCGTGTACTGCTTGCGCTTCACCAGTTGCTGATTCCAACTGCGCAGTAGTCTCTTGAATAACCTCAAGTTCGTCGAGTGTAACTGCTGTAAAACCAAAGTCAAAGATATCTTCACTCATCATCTTCCTCCCATGCTCCGCAATAGTTACAGGTTTCGTCCTTACCGATCCACACGATTGCCATCTCTACAGTGCAAGAATGCTTCCACATATTGTCATAGTTGACTTCGTGTAGCATTTTTGGTTTGGGGTTACTGAAGATACGATCCCAGTTAGATTCAAACTGTTCTCTGCTTACCGAGAGTGGTCTCGGCGTGTCACCTTTTCCGCTCATTGTAAAATAATTCCGCTAGTTTGTTGTTGCCATGCCTTTTCAAGTTCAGGAGCAGTTGCAACTACAGCAACGATGCTGCCTTTATAAAATATAGCACCAGTAGGATCCTTGATGCCAGTCATACAAATACCAGGAGCAAGACCTGCCCCACTCTCTTGATTTACAAACAGACGTGGATCTGCTAATTCGATAGAGTCAGAATTTTCTTCCACTACGCGACCAATCACTTCACCAACATGTGTTACTAATGTTACAACGTCACCTTTCATAATTTATCACCTTGATTAATCATCTTTTCTTTGTGTTTCTGAATCCAACGATCAAGGGCATCTTCTAAATCTTGTTGATCGAAAGTGCCTTCTTCAGATAGTATTCTTATCATTTTTAATCCAGCTTCAGCGGAACCATCTTCATAACCTAGTCGAAATCCTACTGTTCCTCCTAGTAATCTACCTGTATAGTATGCTCCTGCTAAAAGGAATGTTGCAATTACCGTATGGGTAATGGGATCCAAACTTAAGATCCCATAAAACCTTGGATTGCTGGCAAGAACTGAAGGATAACCAATCCTCCAAGAACCATGTATGTTATACGTTCTACTCGTACAAGGCGAGATTCAATATCGTCTAGTTGTTGTTTCAAGCCATGCACAGACTCTTCAATGTGGTCTATTTTGCTTTTCAACACCGCTACCTCTACCTGAAGTTTAACTTCCGATTCGTCCTGTAACATTTAAGTGATCCGAGGAAAGAAATTGTAGAGTTATTTAGTTGAATTGAAAACCCTCCGCATTAATTTTTTTACCCGAACTACTTAAATCAAAGACTGGAATGTCCTCTTGCGGTATTTTTTTACCAGATGCAACGTCCTTAACGAGTTCGTGCTCAGGATCTTCCACGTCAAACAGTTTCATCTTACTCCTGTCTACACCGATCACGAATCGTTTATGCATATTCGGGTCGCTGTAACGATTCTTCAACTGCTTTACCATAATCTGATTTAGAGCATTGAGTTCATCATTGGATACCATGGCAAGCATCAGATCAGCGGTAGCAGGTAGACCAAACGATTCACTGGTATCTTCAAGACCAGGATCGGACGATCCATAACCTGATCGCGTAGTCTGAGTTGCTGACATGATAGGCAGGTTAAACTCAACAGCAAGACCTCGTAACTCCTCGGCGATTGCCTTGACAAACGTGTAGGTGTTTACTGAACCGCCCACTGACTTGATACGAGAGGAGGCGCAAATATTCAGATAGTCAATGAATACAATATCAGGTACAAACTTCTTCTTGAGTTTGAGTTCATTCATCAGTGCACGGAAGTGACCCGAATGTGCCTGCGACGTGGGATACTCCTTGATAACCAGAGTCCCTTGCGTTTTCTCGGCAATCTTCTGTACCTTGCCTACAAACATATCTTTGGATAGTGTTGAGATCTGATCGAGTGACACGTCTAACAGATTGGCGTCGATACGTTCAGCGATACGTTCCTCCGCCATTTCCATGGTAACATACAATACATTCTTGCCTTGCGACAACGCTGACGCGGCACAATGACACATGAACAATGACTTACCCACACCTGTACCAGCGAGGATAATGTTCAGAGACTTGTTAGGCAATCCACCCTTGGTGATCTTGTTCAGATAATCAAGATCAAACGGAATACGTTCCTCGACAGTGTGGTAGAACTCATATCGACTCTCTGCGTCCTGTAAGTAATCGTGACCAATATTGGTATCAAAAGTAACAGCAAGTGCTTTCGATAAAATATCAGGCAGTGCGTTTTTGGTCAGAGTCTTGTGCTTACCGTCAATGATAGAGATAGACTCCATAACTGCATTGAACAGGGCACGGTCTTGGCACCACTTCTCAGTACTATTAACCAACCAATCCATATCAGTTTCAGTATCTTTACGAAACAGATCAGGCAAGATATCCATAGCATGCCTGAATGCTTCCTCAGAGAAAGTCTCCTCGCTTTCCTGTAGCGATACCTTAAATGAATCTACAGAAGGGATACCATTATATTTTGCCACATACTTGGCAAACTCTTTGAACAGTTGTTGCCCCACACCTTCAAAATATTTGGGATCCATAAATGGAACGACTTTGCGCATGTAATCTTCATTTGTGAAGAAAGATCGCAAAATCATGTTTTGCATATCACTATTCATCTATAGGTTTAGTCCGTAGAGCACCATCTTTTTGCCAATCACCGAGAGCGGTAGTCAGACAAGAAGTTAAAGTATTGAGAAAATGTATGTGATCTTCAACTACTGAATTTTCAGGATGATACATCTTGAAATAATCAAATTGAAGTCCATCATCTTGCATCATAATATTCTGAAATTTGATAAGGTAATCTTGATAAGGATCTTTTAGCAATAGCATAACCCATTCATCAGATGCTGATGGATTATTACTATCAGATCCTGCCTCAGGATCTGGTAAGATAAGATAATCGTCGTGTTCACCAACGTTGAACGCTTTGATATCTTCATCTGCCATAATAGTAAGAGCATCTATTTCCGGATGTTTATCCAGATATTGCTCCATTGCTGCTTTATTAGACATCAATATGGTCTCGGTTCTTGATGTGTTGCTCAGCAATATCCTCTTTGGACTGCCCATAATATTCAACAGCGATATGTTTCTCAATCATCATTGCATTTACACTGCGATATGAGTCAGTCTCAGCATCGTAGATGATAAACTCACCAAGGATACGACCGAACTTACCGCGTCCATCTTTCTTGGTGCGAATAACACCTGTCTTACCAAGTGCACTTTTCAGGTAGTTCTTGGCATACAGTCCATACTTCTTCTCTTCTTTGTCACTAGTCCGCGACTCAGGCGTGTCAATACCATACAGGCGGATGCGTTGATCGCGTAATACAATATCAAAACCTAGATCAATATCAACATCAACTGTATCACCGTCAACTACTCTGACAATTTTACATTGATACTCAAACATATTCTTCCTCTAACTCTAATTCTAATTCTTCAATTTCCCCACCAATCTGGTAGGATTTCCTTACGAACTCTTTGAAGTCAGATTCGGTAAGGAGCGACTCCCAGAAAGAATCCTCTCTTGTATCTCTTTCTCTGACTTTGTTGCCAACCAGTTGTCCAGTGCTCTTATCAACCAGTTGATACCAGCCGTTGCTAGGTTTAATAACATACCCACCAGCAAGAGCAACATCCAAAAGACCAGAATAACGCTCAATACCACCTTCCCAACTAACAGAGACAGGAACTTTTGACTTCTCTCTAACATAACGCGACTTCTCCACGTTGATTATGAAATCGTAACCAGTGACTTCAGTACCAGTCTTGTTCTGGCGACGACCAATGATCCACACATTATCAGCAGAGTACATAATACCTGTGCCGCCTGATACGATATCTTTCGGGAACAATCCAATCTCTTTGTATGTGTGGTTTACTGCCAGCATCGGAATATCTTTCATAGTCAGGTATGGTGTAACCATACGGAACAGACCCTTCAATGCTTTGGCGCGTGACATATCTGCCACTGACTTCTCATTGATAGCATCCTCAAGTTCTTTCTTCGATGCTAAATTACCGATAGAGTCAATGATGATAACAACGTCATCACTCTCTTCCAGTGCTTCCAACTGAGAAATTAAATCAAACTTCAACTCCTCGACGTTAGCGATAGGAGTATGCAACACACGGTCGGTGTCGATACCGAACGTCTTAAAGTATGCTTGGGGCGAACCAAACTCTGAATCATAGAATAACACTACTGACTCAGGTTTTGCTTTCTGGTATGCTGCTGCCATCAACAAAGCAAACGAAGTCTTGAAGTGTTTGCTTGGTCCAGCAAGAACAGTCAACCCAGAGGATAAACCACCGTCAATGTCACCACTCAAAGCAACGTTGACCATAGGCACTCCTGTGTCGATCAACGGTCTTTCTACAAAGAACTTAGATTGTGACAACGTCTCCGCTGCCTTGATCTTGCTGTTCTTTTTCAGTTTATCCATTACACTCATGCTGCATCCTCATCAAACAAATCGCCCTGTGTATCAAGCAGATCTGGTTCAGTTAAAACTTCGCCCTCTTTATCAATGATGGTGACGTCTGATGCTTTAAAGGTTACGTTTGCCACCTTTTCCCTTTCATCGAGATCGTACTGACTACGAATATCTGTATTGATTTCCATTACCTTATCAAGCAATGTCATCTTGTCAGTATAATTGACGAATGCTGAAACATCTTTAGGGAAGCAAGCACCGCCAAATCCAAACTTACCATCAGGACCAGGAACTCTCCAATGAGAATTGCCCAACCTTGGTTCCATGGACAATGCCTTGATAACTGCCAAAGGCATGGCGGTCATAGGTTCATCTTCAATCGCCTTGCACAATTGATTAAAGAAAGTCACCTTCATTGCTAAGAAACTGTTGATCGCATACTTAACAAAAGACGCTTCAACTGGCGTTAATTGACAAATTTTTTCATGCGAAGGCAACTTCATGTAAGTGCTTTGTTGATAAAATTGTAGCAACATGCCATTAGATTGAGGCATTCCACCGAGAACCATGTATTCAGGATTACTAAATTCATGATCAGCATTCTTTTCAGTCAGAAACTCTGGGGAATAAATGAACCTTGCAGATGCTTCTTCATTTTCAATGGAGCGGCAAAGTTTATCAATCATGTCTGGGGTTACTGTAGATTTCAATACCACTGCTGATTTGGTCAGTCGAATTAATTTTAGCACAGCATCAACTGTACTGGCAGCATCGATCCTACCATTATTCTGAACAGGAGTTGGAGTGCAAACAAAGCATAAACTCGGTTGCGCCTCAATTAGTTGATCAATAGTGGTTTTATAATTTGGATCTACAAGGAATTTTTCTACATTCGGATGTAAGCATCTTTCAACTGCCTTTCCTACAAATCCATGACCGACAATACCAACAATTGGTTTTTCATGTCCGTAATCCGGATCCATAGGGAAAAATGCCATTCTTTCTTGTTCAACATCTCTTTGCTGCATATCGCGAATAGCATCAGCTTCAGCAAGTAGTCGTTGTTGTTCTTCAGTTAGTGCCATTGGTATTCCTCCATAACAATACACATATTGTACTATAATTTGGTTTAGTTGTCAAGCATTATCTCAACGTTGACGCCACTCTTTTCAAGGAACTCTAATCCTGATCCGATACTAGCATCATATGCTTTGGCGACATACACCTCTTTGATACCAGACTGATAAATCAGTTTAGCACATTCGATGCATGGTGTATGAGTACAGAAAAGGGAAGCACCCTCGCTGCTCTCACTGCTCCTCGCTATCTTTGCGATAGCATTCTCTTCAGCATGGATTACTTCAGGTTTAGTACGATAAGACAGATCTGGTTCCCACTCGCCCTCAGACCACTCAGGTGCTTCGCACTCGTTATCCCAACCAGTAGGGGTTCCATTGTATCCTATGCTGATAATACGTTCGTCCTTGACTACTATGGCACCGACCTTGAGTTTCTTTGCGTGACTTAAATTAGCGAAGGTGTGTGCCACTTCCATAAATGCTTTCTTGAATTTCTCTTTCATGATTCTAACATCATGTTGACGCCCTCAACCATTTCCAAAGCATGTACATATCGACTAACTTGTTCCTCGACTGCACCAACAACATCGGCGTGTTCTCCAATACCAACAGCGTTATTGTAAACTGCGATATTTGCCAGTGCCTCTTCCATTACTGCTTGGTGCTTTGCTTTTACTGCCCTTAATAATTGATCTTTCATTAAAACTGCTCCGCTTCAGTCCATTAGAAACCCGCTATGACGCGTAGTTCGCATACATTACAAGAGGGAACATAACAAATAAGAATGTCCAAAAGTATTTGTCACTCTTGTATACATCAACTGCTTTGTCAAAAATATCTCTCATCCTTCCTTCTCCAAATGATTTAAACATCAAAACTGCTCCGCTTCAGTTGAACCTGACAAGGCAGCGGTAGAACTACCAAGTGCCTCGGTGATCACATCAAAATATCCAACGCCCACTTCGCGCTGGTGTTTGGTGCTAGTGTATCCAAACTGCTCAGAAGCGAACTCCTCTTCCTGTAACCAAGAGTATGCCAGCATGCCATGCTTCTTGTACGAGCGAGCAAACTGAAACACTGCATGATTAGTGGTATGAAAACCAGCGAGAGTGATAAATTGAAACTTAAATCCCATCTTACCCAACTCCCACTGGAAGTCAGAAAGTTCCTCGTCGCCAGGAATAGACTTACGCCAGTTGAAAGAAGGCGAACAATTGTACGCGAGCATCGCGTCAGGAACAGCACCCTTCACTGCATCAGCGAATCGCTTTGCTTCTTTGAGACATGGTTTACTTGTTTCACACCAGACTAGATCAGCATACTCAGCATATGCTTGACCACGTTCGCAACCGTAGTCTAGTCCTCCCTCGATTTGGTAGAACCCTTCTGCTGTTCGCAGCGGGGATTTATCTTGCACAAATCCTTTAATGTATTTTCTGTCGAGTTCATCGATGTCGTTTGAAAGTAGAGTTGCGGATTCTGCATCCGTGCGTGCAATAATGAGAGTGTCGGTCCCAGCAACATCACTAGCGAGACGAGCAGCATTAAGATTTCGAATGGCTTGACTCGTCGGGATGAGGACTTTTCCTCCAAGGTGTCCGCACTTTTTTTCTGCTGCGACTTGGTCTTCGTAGTGGATGGCAGCTGCGCCTGCTTCAATAAGATTTCTTCCCAATTCGTAAGCATTTAGGACTCCTCCGAAACCTGCTTCCGCGTCCGCAATAATCGGCGCAAATGGAAACCCATCAGAGCCCTCCGATACATAGATTTGGTCTTGTCGCCGAAAACAGTTATTAATATTACGCACGACATCAGGAACAGAGTTAACAGCATATAGACTTTGGTCAGGATAAGTTTCACCTGTTGAATTCGCGGATGCCGCCACCTGCCATCCACTACAGTATATTGCCTTGAGTCCTGCTTTGACATGCTGAACCGCCTGTTGACCGTTGTATGCACCGAACGTATTTATATACAGGTTCTCAGCGAACAACTTGCGTAGGTTTAACGAACCCATTTTAGCAAGTGTATGTTCAATCTGTACAGAACCTTGTAGTTTCTTCACTACCTCTGGGTCGTAATCACGCTTCTTCATTACTATTCCTCAATGATATTTTCTCTAAACTAATCATGTCTTTCGCCGACATAATATATGCTGAGATTGCTAAAATTAAAATACCACCACTCTCGAAAATTATATCCAAAGGTTCGTTGCCTTTGGTTTGTAGTATGATCATACGAGTCAATGCTGTCATCGCAATAATCAACGGGAGCGTAACTGGTATCCTGTGATCTTTGTAGAAAGCACCAACCATACCCAATATCTCTGCATAGATAAACAGTAGGAAAAGATCAGCAAGTGCCATCTTACCCTGTCCTGCAAACATAGCAACGATATCGTATCCAGCTGCCCAGACCGTACCTGCTACAATGAAGAGAAGGAGTGCCTTCTCAATATGCATGATGCCTTCTCCGACACCATGCTTCAATTTGTTTTTGCTAATCATATTAATATTTTGTCTTGCCAGTCACTGTTCGAGAAGGGGCACGGGACTCGTTTCCGACGGTGGTTGGTTTACCTTTATATTTGTACACGACTTCTTCACTGTCACTTTCTTTTACGAAAATACCATCAACCATTTTACCTTTGCGGTCTTTGATGTCACTCCATGCATGTAACAAACATTCTTCTAGATTTGTTCCATTGCGTTCGGCGATATTTATAAGGACGACCAAACAGTCTCCGATATCGTCTTTGATATCTTTGCCCTTACATACGTTGTCGCTCAACTCACCGACTTCTTGAATCAGTTTACATACCTGATCTTTGTCAGTCGCACCATTGATTAAATTACGATCATGGTGCCATCTTGTTACTAAATGCATTAACTCTTTCATAATGTTTCCTCATACCAATCAAAATTTATAAATGATTTTTCTTTCCAAGTTTCTGGATGTTCATTGCGTTCTCTTGCCATCTGTAATAATTGCTCAACATTATCCCAAGTGCGTGGGTGATATATGAACCATTGATCATATTCAACTTTTTCTAGACCATCTATAATTCTAATTTCTCTAGACATCCTTGCTGGAGCAGTAGAACAATTTGGGCACATTATTCTTTCATACTTCGTCATCAACCTTTCTACAAAAACTCTAGATCCGCCATGTATGTTTACGAACTCTTCATCATAACCTCTAGTGCTTAGGAAATCTTTTTTCCTAATAGCATAGGTATTGTATTCTATGGGTTCTACTTTATATGCACTGGCAGGATATGCGCCAGACAAATCAGGGGAAGAAGAAGTATCGAATGAAAATCCTAAAAAGGTGTTCTCTGGTAAATTTTCAATCTGCTTTTTTGCTTCTAATAAAAAGTTCTTATCAAACTTCATATCAACATCTATAAGAAGTACCCAATCGCTTCTCGCTTGTTGCACACCAAGATTACGGCATCCATGAGCATTAAATCCTAAGTTCTCAGACACACGAAGAATTCTAAATTTATTTTTTATAGAAGGATCAAGATTATCAGATAATATTGTTTTTGCGTGTTCAACTTCTGATCCATCATCTACAATAATAACTTCATCAACTAGATCAAAGCAATCTTGAGCAATGTATCTTTTTAATTGCTCTTCATCTTCAAAGTATGGAGTAACGATACTTAACATCGTTTACAATCCCTCATACGAATTAGAGTATGCCCATTTAATAGCAGATGTTGCTTCAAGTTCCAACGGACGGTTCTTATACCAGTTACCAGTCTCCAAATCTAATTCTTTACACATTTGAGCAATCTGGTTTGCTGTGATGGGATAACCTGCCTTCACTGCATTACAAGCAGTCGCCACCATGATACGATACATCTGATGGTACCAACCTGTGCCAGAAACTGATTTATAATCTATTGCCATTTTATTGGGAAAGAAGGGGCAGTCCAAGTATCCGCTCCAAGTCACGTTGGTGTTAGTCAGATTGTTCTTACGATGCTCAATGACTGACTCTTTAATTTCTTCGGGCAATTCATCAAGCAAAGCATTACCAGTTTTTTCTTGATAGGGGAACTCTCTTAGGAGATCATCCACGCCAATTGGAATCCCAGAGTTAACATGGAAAAAATTATGAGCGCCTGCATATCTCGCTGGTATATAGTACATACGCGAAGAATCTTTTGTCTGCTTGTCTCCGAGATCGCCGATGGATTTATTAAGAGCATACCAGAACTGCTTAATTTCTTCTCCTTTAACTCTTCTCGCCAGATCGAATACAATCCGGAATTTAATCTTTTCTGGCGTAGAAGAAGCAGTACTGTACACGACAATATTATTATTTCTAAACCTATCAAGTATTGCATCAATTGTTCCTTCATAATCGTCAACGTCTACACATGCCCAGTTGCCCCAGTATTCGACATTTCTGTTTGCACGTGTTGTCCCCTGTTTATACACAGCAGGGGATATTAGTTCAGCATCCTTCTTGCCCGCAAGAGGTTGCTCTGATAGTTTTTCAAGAAGATAAACAAATGAATCCCAATCAGGCATCTTCAGATACCTGTGAGTTTTGTTATCAAATGCGTTCTTGAAAATAGTTAGTTCGTACATTACTTTTCATATTTTTCTACAATAGTAGATTTTATCACGTCTTCGAGTTTTTGCTCAGTCACGTTCCAAACTACGATACGATCGCTGCTTGGATTAACAGGCCACTTGAAATCCTCATACTCAATGGTCTTCTCTTCACCAGTTTTCCAGTGTTTGAATTTCATATATTTTTTCATGAAAAGAAATCTTCCAGAGTAACCGTTTCTTCTTCTTGCCAACCTATTGCTTCTAACACTGGTCTTACCACTGCCAAAAATGCTTTCTCAAATTGTTGCTCATAATCTATGTACTTATGCAAACCAAACTCCTCGGGTAAGAAGTCATAGAAAGCAATGATGTTTTCTCTAATTGGATTTTTACCGTCGAGATATAAAAACTTAATTTTCTCACCATCTTTGATAATATTATACCTCCGATCAAGTCCTTTGTCAAGCAATAGTTTGTTATAAAGTAAAGACCCTCTTACATGTATCGGACAACCTTTTTTGTATATTTCTTTGGCATCGCGCCACTTACTCACATCAGATACTCCGCGAGGAAAGGCAATCTCATGAGGAGCAAGATTAATAAAATGTTCTTTGAATAGGCGAATAGAACTTTGTGTTTGTTTTTCAGTTCCTGATATCATAACAGAAAACAATGCTTTCAACGCATCACGACAAGAGGCAGGAGTAGATGACTTGACTGCCTCAATACCCATGATCTTCAGTTTAGGTTTGGCGTATTGTACACCCTCGCTATTATGTACGTTGAGAATGTATCGCTTCTTCGCTGTCCAGATACCTGCGTCGGCGATTACCTCGCGACCCATTACCATCTTATTCTCATATGCATTCATGTACTCGGCAAGTTCACTGTATGACTTTTCAAACAATGGTTCAAACTTTTCCTCACCAATCTTTGATAATATCTGTACAGTCTGGTCGACGTCAGTTAGTCCCATCTTCTCAACAAGGGGACCAAAGTTAACATACACCGAGTCAGTGTCAATCGCGATAACATAGTCAACATCGTCAGTTTCTAGCAACTTGTTCATGTATCCGTTAACTGCTTTTTCTGCCCAACGGATAGACAACTGACCTGACATGGTAATCGCTTCTGCCATACGAATATCGTAATATCGAAACCAGCGATTACCCAACCCACCATAAAGTGAGTTCATCATAATTTTAATTGCCATTTGCTGAGTGTCTAGTTTTGTTACCATTTTCTCAGCACTCTTGTCGCCTTTTTCAACCTGAGACTTCAACCCTAGCATATGCTTTTTGATATCTTTGCGTTCGGCATACAGTCCATCAATTACTGATGGGAGAACACCACGGAAATCCTTGGAGAAGTGAACACCATTCGCGGCGATACAATCATGAGGCGACTTGCTTTCTGGTCTGGTGCGATTGAGACAATTATCAACAGTGACGCCAGAGGTGCGCGTGCTTACGATAGTCTCGGGCGACATATTATACTGCATGATTAGATGAGGATACAGACTGTTCAGGTCAAACGAAACAACCCAATTATGCCTGCCTATCATTGGTGCTTTAACGTAACCACCACCAAAGTCAGTCTTTTTATTCTCTTTCTTTGGCGGGACAACGATCTTACGTTTACACAGTTCGCGATAGATGTAGGTGTCCCATAACTGCGTAGTCCCGAATGCTTCCTGATAGTTACAACCACCCTTGTACGCGATAGTCATAGCGAGGTCAATCAAACCCATCTTCTCGTCGATGCGTTCAACCAACTGCACGTCTTTGATGTTATAGTCGATAAACTTCTGGTAATCTTCTTTGTACAGCGTGTAAAGATTACCGTGTTCCTCATAGGATAGTTTCTTCTCGCCGAGTACAACGTTCGCGATATGATCTAGTTTGTATGATTCCTGTACGCCATAAGAGTACACTCCAAACTTTTGAAATAAATCCCAGTAATCTAGTTGCTCGATGCCAACTAATTCATAGACCTGCTGCTTTTTACCTTTTAGACTTATTTCTTTTTCGCGGACCACTCCCCAAGGTGACATCTTTTTATATGCATCACCACCTAGCAGGTTGTTAACACGATTGATTAGATATGGAATATCAAACAGTCGGACGTTCCAACCTGTTACAACATCGGGGCAGGTATCCTTCCCGCTCCAGAAACCAAGAAACTTTAGGATAAGATCTAGTTCGCCATCGCACTTGATAAACTTGATATGTTCCGGAGCAACGTCGATCTGAGTTTTCTCGGGATCATACTTATCTTCAAGTGCCCACACAAAGAAGTCGGGGCGACCATGATACTTGAGACAGATAGATTGTACCTCTTTCTCTGCTCTTTCAGGTTCAGGGAACCCATCATCGGACTCAACCTCGATGTCGATATTAGCAACGAGGATCTGCGCAGGGTCGTAGGTTATTTCGTTGGGATAATGTTTCTGTATGTACTGCGCAGCAAAGTTATTGTTGCCATGAACCTCAACATTGTCGACGTTCTCATAGTTTTTCCAAAACTCAGTTGCTTCTGATAATGTCTCAAACTGCACTTCAGAAACAGTCCTACCATCCAAAGTTCTCCACTCAGAATCAGGCTTGTTTGCGGGAAGATACATCACTGGTTTGAGGGAATCGCGATACTGCTTGCGCAATCCATTCTCGTATCCTCGGTAACAAATGCTGTTGCCGATACGAGAAATATTAGTATAAAACTTCATTCACT
>Ga0208161_1001186_pt1 | contig 14130 bp, 19 predicted proteins | sample CB_VirMetaG_3_FD_184538 | JGI IMG/M metagenome (GOLD analysis project Ga0208161, IMG submission 184538) | Freshwater to marine saline gradient viral communities from Chesapeake Bay - CB_1508_1S Viral MetaG (SPAdes) (version 4) | ecosystem: Environmental > Aquatic > Marine > Coastal | place: USA...
GAAATCATAAACACTGATCCAATTACAATCGCTGGAATGGACTATCTAGTATCAAGCGGACTGTTAACCCGTGAACGAGCAGACGAAATATTGGGTGGTTGATTTTACTTTTTTTATAGGAGTATAAAATGGCAGCTAAAAAGAAATGGATTCAAAAAGCAATTAAACGCCCTGGAGCTCTAACTAAAAAAGCCAAAGCTTCAGGAAAATCAATTTCTGAGTACTGCAAAGGTTCAAAATTAACGACCCAAACTAAACGTCAATGTAACCTTGCTAAGACCCTAAAAGGGTTCAATAAATAACCAAGGTAATAGAAAACTGTTTTAGGAGAGAACTATGCCCAAAGATGCGTGTTACAACAAGGTTATGAGAGCTTACGGAGGCAAGCACAGTGCTTATGCTTCTGGAGCTATGGTCAAATGTCGTAAGGTTGGAGCCGCTAACTGGGGCAATAAGTCCAAGAAAGGAGGAAAGTCAAATGCCAAAAGTAGGTAAAAAGAAATTCCCATATACTGCCAAAGGTAAAGCTGCAGCTAAGGCTGAAGCTAAGAAAACAGGCAAGAAAATGACCAAGGGTTATTGATATGGCTGACTTTTCTCTAGAAAAGAAACAAGGTTTACATGGTTGGTTTAAACGAAACAAAGGTAAAGGCTGGGTAAATTGTAAAACAGGTGGTCCCTGTGGTCGCAAATCGCGATCAGAAGGTGGATCCTATCCAGCCTGCCGTCCTACAAAAGCTCAATGTACAAGTAAAGGCGTCAAAGCTAAAAAAAGCTCTAAGCCAGTTTCTTGGGAGTCTAAAAAGAAAGGAAAGAAATAATGGCTAAGAAAAAAATGTCAAAGAAAAAGAAAGCAGGCTGTGGCTGCGGAGGTAAAAAGTAATGCATAAATTTAGGTTCTTAGCAAGTGAAGAAAGTTTTGAAAATACAGACACAACTACGGTTCCTCAAGGCTGTACTCATTTTGTTGTAGCTACTTCACATGGAGCTAATACTGATTACAATCATGCTCATATGTCTATTGGTGCTTTAAGTGTAATTGTGCCAGCAGGACAGTTTGTAGCTATTGCACAGGCTACTGCTGGTACTGTTCTTACTGGTGGAGATAATACAGAATCTATTGCGTTTTACGCTATTGAATATTAAGGAGAATAACAATGCCAGCAATTTCAAAAGAACAAGCCTTTGCTTTAGTTTTGGGTGCTTATGTTGATCCAGCTAATCTTGCTAATAACACAACATTTGACATTAACTCAAGCTTAACAGGCACTGACAAATATAATTGGCTTTTTACAGGTAGCGTTGATTTACCGACAATTCCAGTTATTGGTAATTTAAATGCACTAACTTTTACTCTTGTAACCACTTCAACTGATGCAGGAAATAATGGTGTTCTTGATTACATTGAAGGTGGCTACATTGGTGGTACTGGACCATTAGATGGTTCTCTTTCAACTGCTGAATTAAATTACCACACCACAGGTCGTGGTATTTTTAAGAAACTTAAGTGAGGTAATCTAATGGGATTAATTACACCAGCTCAGGGTTTTGCAATGTCTAGGGGGTTATATATTGATTTTACTAATATCAATAATAGCACTGTATTTACTCCAACTTTTTCATTTAAAAAACTAGTCAGTAATACTCCTATTGATGTTATTAATCTTCCAGGATATGGCTATATTTTTCTAGGAAATAATGATACTTTTTCTTTTGTTCCTCCTGATACATTTATTAGTCGTTTAAATGCTTTAAATTTATCCTTTCATGGTAATACTAAAGTAAAACAAATGTTTGAAAATCTTATTAATGGAGAAGATTCTTTAGATATTGTTTTAATTGGTGATTCTAATGTAGGATATAGTGTAACAACAGGAATTTATGGTTATGCTAATGGTATATGCAATACTCTAATTAGTTTAGGAGTTCCTGTGTATGCTTCAAATCTTATTCCTTGTCTGAGTCGAACTGCTGCTGCTCCAGGTTCTTATAAATACATGAGTGAAGCTGGCGTTACAACTGTAGATCCTGGGCGAACCGCTAATCAAAGCGGCGTTAGTTGGCTTATTCCAGGAAATGAAACAGAATATACAGAAATTTCAGCTTTATGGAATTCAGGATCTAGTAATGAGTTATCTCCATCAGGCGGCAATACAAGACTAGATTGGTCGTTTTTAGATACGGGTGCTGTTACTAGCGGTTCATATTATATTGAAGTATCGTCTGTATTTGGCATTAAAGTACCAATTACTTATCGTGTTGGATATGCTACATTTCCCTCAGGTGGTTTATTTTACCCCCGTATTTATTTAACTTCTGGAATTACATTATCTACTACTACAGTTAACTCTACACGAAACGTAAGTGGTGCTTTATATGAAATCCTTGAGTTATCTGCAACACCTTCAGACAAAAATAATCTTAACATTCGATGCAGTAAATTTGCTGGCTCTACAGCTGCAACTTCACCTTGCGGTTTCTTATTTGAGTCTGTAGTAAAACAGAATACTAAAGGTTTTTCTGTTTCGTCTTACTTACATCGTAGTGGCGGACAAACAAATACAAACATTAAAGCAGCAATTCAAGAAACTGAGTCTTCTACTTTAAAGATTTTTGTCAAAGAACTTAGAGACAGACAAATATATGCTGGAGGTTCTGGAAAAGTTGTATTCTTTACAAACTCAGGTGTTAATGGCAATGAAATTTCAGCTGATTGGTTAACAGGAGTACAAGCTCTTGTTTCAAGTATTCGTAATGCATGGTTAAGCAATGGATTCCCTGAAGAAGATTTAGGTATTATTACCTCAACAACAGCTCCTCCTGATGCAAATTATATTTCAACTTCTTATACTCAATGGACTGCTCAAAATACTGTAGGTATAAATAATTCAGGATTTTTTGAATTTAGTTTTATTTCTATGAGCACATTAACTTCTTCTGCTGAGTTAACTTCAAATCTTTACCATGCTGGAGCTGGAAACACTGTTCACTTAAGTAACGCAGGATATAATTTTGTCTCTAATAAAATTATCCAACAATTAATTAATGTCGACCCCATTGATACTTTACGATATGGTGGCGATATTCAACAAAACGGCTACCTCAGTCCATTTGAGGAAAATTATCATAAAACAGGTCTTAAACTTTTTAAAAAACTAAAGTGAGGTGAAACTATGAGTATGTTCGGAATGGGCGGTATGGGTATGGGCGGTATGGGCATGGGTATGGGCAATGAAATGCCAATGCCAAAAAAGAAGACCAAGAAGAAGGTCACTAAGAAGGCCCCTGCTAAGAAAAAGAAGACAATGACTAAGAAGAAGATGAAGTAATGTATGGTCGTAAAACAACTAAAGATCAACTAAATTATGTAAAACAACGGACTGGGCCTTCCCCAGACACTAAGAAACCTAACAAACCTAAGACTCGTTCTCGTAAGAAGTAACGAACAATCAAAGGAGAGTATTTATGTCAGAACTAAATAATGCTGAACAATCCCTTCCTGAGGGGACTCAGCCAGAGATCGTTAATACCACACCAACTGAAGATCCTGTTACAGCACACGAAAGAGCCGCATTTATGCGCTATGTGCAAGATCAAGGCCAGAAGATTCCCAGCAACTTTAAGTCGGCTGAGGATTGGTTTAACAGTCTCAAAGAAGCCCAAAAGATGGCTACTCAAAAAGCTCAGGAACTTGCTTCTCTTAAGAAGCAGTACAATCAAAACGGGGTGACCAATCCCAATTATGTGGACTCACCCCCAGCTCAAGCTCAGCCAGAGCAAGTCGAGGATCTTTCTGGTATTCCAGAGGATCTAAAAATCAGTACACCACCTACTCCTCAATTATCCTCTAATAAGGTTAGTCAGGAAGATTGGCTTCGTTGGGGCAAGGAAATTGACTCAACGGGTGCCGTAAGCGAGGCTACCAGACGAGAGATTAAGGAAAAGATGGGTGCTGATGAGGTAATTATTGAGCAGTTAATCAAGGGACGCCAGGCTTTAGCCAAGCAATCTTGGAATGATGCAGCATCGGTTGTCGGAGGGAATGACAACCTGAAGCGCCTTTTCAAGTGGGCTCAAGAGTCTTTAACTCCTGAAGAAGTGGCTGCCACTAATCGTGCCTTACAGACCAATGCTTATAAGAATGTCCTCCTTGGACTCAAGGCTCGGTTTGAGCAACAAAATCCAGCAAAGCCGAAGGAACCTGCGGCATTGCCTAATCGTGTAAATCCTTCTCAGGTTCCACAATCCGTACAAGTATTTAAGAACTTAGCTGAACAACAAGCTGCACTCAGGGACCCACGGTTCCGAGTAGATTCAAATTATAGAAAAGCAGTCGAAGCTATGGTTTTTAATTCATCTAAGTATGGGTTTAGAAATCGTTAACTCCGTACAATCCCTTAGGACACGGAACAATTGATGGTTTCTCCTTTGTTTAATGTTTAATAATAATAGAGAGTTTCTATATAAGGAGAAACAAACATGCCAGAAAATACACAAAATTTATTCCCTATTGATTCACTTCCAGCCGTTGGTAGTACTGCTCCTGATAATATGGTTGGACATGATGGTTGGCCGTTAGGCGGTCAAGCAGCTTCTGCTACCAGCATTCCTTCAGTTTCAGGCTCGACCAATCCTTCGTACTGGCTTCCTATTTGGTCAGGCGAGGTCATTAATGCTTATGATCAGTACAATATTTTTGAGCCAATGGTTACTACTGAAACTATTGAGTCAGGTACAACTAAGCGTTTCCCAGTAACTGGTACCGTTCAACACAAAGGTATTTGGGAAGCTGGTGAAGAGCTTATCGGTAATGAAGGTATTTCAACTCCAGGTTGGTTCGATATTTCACTTGATCAGCGTCCAATGGCCGCTTACTTTGAGCTTGATGATATCCACCTCATGCTTACTCAGTGGGATTACCGCGCTGAGTTAGCTCGCCAAGCTGGTCTTCAGCTTAGCTACATCCGCGACAAGCAAATTGCTTGTATGATTGCTAAGGGTGCTTTTACTGCTAATCGTAGTCCATTCTCAAGCGATTACTCAGGTATGAATCATTCAAGCAATGTTGTTTTAGCTCCAGATGCTGCATTTAATAAGCTTGGTCTTCGCGGTGCAAGCCAAACTGAGCGTACTAATGCTGCTCTTAAGCTTCTTGAGTACATTGAGCTTTACATGGTTCGTCTCAGCGAAATCGACGCTACCCTTGGTGAAGTCTACTGCGCTGTAACTCCACAGGCTTTCCACGACATCCGTGCTCTTGGTATTGCCCGTGATGCTACTGGCCTTCTTGGTGGCGCTGGCCGTCCATTCTTCGGTGGTGTATCCGAGGCTGGTGGTCTTGGTGCTGGGCTCAACACAGGTATGTTTGGTCTTGGTGAAATGCTTGAGTACATGGGTGTTAAGATTGTTAAGAGCAACCACCTTGCTCAACTTGACCACGCTAAGGTTGAAAGTGGTTTAAATGCTAATGCTGCTTCTGGTTTAGACTTAGTTACTGGTCAATACGCAGCTGCTGATGAAGTTACTGTTATTGGTGATCTTGGTGATGCTAAGTATAACTTTGCTTGGTATAACGGTGATGTTGGAGATGGTACTGGCGATCTTGGTACTACTGTTGTTGGTGATGATGGTGTTGTAGCAGGAAGCCAGACTCTTAAGCCAATTAAGGCACTCATTTGGCAGCGTTCAGCTGTCTGCTCACTACGCCTACAGGGTATGAAGGTTGAAACCGTCAAAGATGTCCGTCGTGGTACATTCTTCACCGTCAGCTCAATTATGGCTGGTGCTGGTATCCTTCGCCCAGAACTCTGCGGCGCAATTCAAGGTACTTATTGAACTTAATTCTAGTGCTAACTAACTAATGCCTAGGGGACCGAAAGGTCCTCTAGGTATTTTTTTCCCAAGGAGATTACAATGAATAAGAATATTCCTAGTCGTGGTCTTGGAGATACCATAGCAAAAGCGGCTAAAGCTATTGGTATTAAACAAAAGCCAGGTTGTGGTTGTGAGAAACGACAAGCCTTGCTCAACAAAGTAGTTCCGTATCGGAAGAAGGGAGCTAAGTAATGGGACTGTACAGCTATACTGAAGCTATCAATCATATGCTGCTGTCCTCTGGTGAACATCTGATTTCTGATTTAGAAAATGAGGCGGGGGTCGATACAAGTGTCGCCCAGTTTATTTTAAACCAGTCAATTAAATCGGCTGTGATGAGAGGCATAGCTAACAACAGATATGTAGATACCTATACTCCTGAAGTTAATGGAACTATTCTGTTACCTTCTACTGCTTGTTACGCCCAGGTTGTTGAGCCTTTGTTTGATCCTACGACGGGGGAGGTGATCCAGACTACAATTAAGTCCAATCCAACAAGGCTGTTCAACATCACCAAGCAGACAGATGTTTTTGAAAAGGAGTTAAAAATTGAAGTTATTATTACTCTTGGCAATGCTGCTAATTATTTTGGGTGGGATGATATTGACTCGGCTTTACAGCGAGGAATAATGGAAACAGCAGCTAGGGAGTATCAAATGATAACTCAGGGTGATCTAGATGTTGATAAGCGACTTGCTCAACGCGAGATGTATCATCTTGCTCGCGGTCGCGCAGGAGACATTTTCAAGAAACATAGATCTATTTTTGCTGGTGGAGATCCTGGTACTAGAGCCGCTATTGATAGGCGGGGTATTCTCAGCAACGATCCATACTTTACAAGAACGAGGTTCTAATTATGCCATTGACAAGACTTACAATCAATACCCTATCAGGAGGCGTTGGCCGTCAGGCCCCTACTAAGCGTCTTACTTCAGAGGCTGAAAATATCGATAACTGTTTGGTAACGGTTGAGAAGTCTGTCGAAAAGCGTCCACCCCTCAGTCGGGTTGCTTATTCTACACAAGCAGGACCTACAGACTCGTCATATCTTCCCGTATCTAACTTGGATGCCCCCGCGGGTTTTAATCCAGATAACCTGTATTTTCATTACCTTGATATTGATGGTTTTCGTCGATATTGTATTATTATTAATAGAGCAGGATATCCCTGGGACCCTACCCAAGTGGGAGATGATTATGGATTATTCCGTAAGGAAGTATCGCCAGGTGTGTTTGTCGATATTAACCTGAGTCATTTTATTACTGTGTTTAGAATAGAGCCCACTGAGTGGGTGGAAGAACCTGTTGATATTAGTGCAGGACTGGAATCTAATACTAGTGGATTTAACCGAGGAATTTTTGAGTACTTAACCTTTGGTAATAAAGATACGGAATCGTCTTATCGTGTCGCAAACCAAGTTTATAGCAATGTTGCAGCTGCATCTATTGATAATACCTTTGGCTCAATGGATTATAATGTAGGCTGCATCTTATGGAATAAACTTATTCCAATTGATTACATGCCCGACAACGGAGACTTAGATGGTGAAACAGCATCTAATTGGGTTGCTCAAGTTCCAAATGATGAATTTATTCACTCAGGCGACGTTATTAACTACAAAGTGGCAAATCTACCCAATACTCAAGTTCCCAGCAATGAAGACATTATCAATCCAAATAATCCTGGAAATGGTTATTGGCGGAATGTACGAGATGATATCGATTTTGAAATAGATCCAGATACTTTGGAAGAAAATGAAATAGGACAAAATGTAGAAAACTTTAGTATTGTTCCACAATATCCTGCATCAGAAGTCTATAATGATGTAAGAGATGCAAATGGCTATAAGGCTCAGCGTATGATGCATCATTATTATGATGATCCGCGTTTAATTCCATTTGATGAAGTAGCTGGTGTAGATTTTTTTAAAGATCATTATCAATTTACCTCACCTCTTGCTGCTGAAGAACGCGATGATTTAACCTCTATTGCAGATGGTTTTGGTAAGGTTTACTTTTGCCGTAACTCATACTTAACCTTTCCTTCGGGATTCTATCGGGCTACTCGTTATTCAAAGAATCCATACTTTGAGCGACTAAGATCAGAAGGCCCAAATACTGTTATTGATCATCGTAGAATGCCTATTATTATTTATAAAGATACGGCAACCGATGGTAACTGGCGTGTAGCTCATATGCCCTTGTTCCCAAGAAGAGCAGGAACAAGCCTAAGCAACCCAGGTCCAAAAGCGCTCGAGCGCAAAGAACGCATCCAATCAATGGCTATTTGGAAAAATAGAATGTGGATTGCTACAGACAACACAATCTTTGCTAGCAAAGCAAACAGCTTCTTTAACTTCTGGGTAGATGATGTTACTAATGTTGTAGAAACCGATCCAATTGATATCCAAGCTAGCGTTGGTGCCTACAATAAACTTAGCTATATTGTACCCTTCCAGACAATCTTATTTGTAGCTAGCTCTGGTTCAGTACAGTTTGAGGTCCGTGGTGGCTCCATTGATACAGGTATTTCTCCATTCAATGTTGAGTTCCGACCTACATCGTTCTACTCGACTTCTAAGCTTGTAGAACCCCAACGAATGGGTAACAATATCTTCTTTATGGATGCAGGCCGTATGTACATGTACCTAAGCGGCAGCTCTTTTAATGATGAATACTCAACTTCGATTGATGTAAGTACGCAATGTAAGGGTTACTTGCCTAGTACATTTGGACCTGTAAATGCTTCGTCGGCTATTAATTCGTTAATGTTTGTAGATGGAGATAATACAAATCAAATGTATTTCTTTACCTTTAGAACCAATGGCGATCAAGTTATTCAAAATGCGTTTTATAAATGGATTTTTGCTCCTGAAGACAACATTGTTTCTATGAAGTCCTACGAAAAGGATCTTTATTTAGTATCGCGTAGGCCTTTAGGACCTTCGGAATCAACTTCAGAAACTCGTTTAGTTGTTTATTTAGCTTCACTAGAAACTGTCCCACTGGCTACTCCAATGGTTGATGGTCTAGTTAAAACAGCCAATATCAATTACAATATCAACAGTCTTCAGACTCAGATTACATTACCGCATTATGATCCTTCGCTTGAAGATGGTTATGTTATACTCCCTCCAGAATGGAATAATGATGCTTATACAGTTATTCCTATAGTTGGTGTGGGTGTAACTTTTGAAGGTGGTATTTATAAAACTATTGTAGCTATTGATGGTAATTATTTTCAAGAAGTTGAAAATACCCCACTTCCCGTATATGTAGGTCGAGCATATCAAATGAATATTGAGCTTTCACAACAAGTTCAACGAAGTACTCCAGGTCGCGGAACGTCATCTAATGAAGTTTATGAGGGTGTCCTTAATCTGAAGAAAGCTTTATTTAGGCATCTTTATTCTGGGCCCTACAGTGTAGTTGTGCGTCGTAATAATCGACCAGATACGGAAGTAATGTTCCAACCAACAGATCTTAATAATATTATTACCCGAACCGATCAACTACGAATTGATACCTTTGGAGAAAAAAGTGTTAATATTCTTTCGTTCTCGGAAAAGGTACAAATCTTTATTCAATCTTCATTTCCAAATCCCGTTAACATTACTAATATAACTTTTACAGGTAACTTTAGAAGTTCTAAGGCTACTGCAATAGAGTAAGGAGAGACTATGGGCTGCTTTGATTTTTCTTCTGATGATCCAGAATATTTAGATTCATTTAATGGTGTGGCCTCTATTGAAGTTAGCTATGCTAATACAGGAGTAGGACCCTATTCCTTTAGCTCTATTAGTCGACTTTGCGATATCCCCGCATCAGATCAAATCTGTGTATATGTAGATGATGGCGTTACCGAAACGCAACTTACTTATGCAATTGACTACTCAATTAGTGGCGAAAATGTAACTTTAATTAATGCTGTCAGTCAAGCAACTATTATTATTCGTAGATGCACTCCCAATACTAAAATGTTTAGTACATTTGTTGAAGGAGCTAAACTTACAGCTAAACAACTAAATCTTGTGCTTTCGCAGTTATTGTTTATTTCACAAGAAAAAACTTTTGTTCCTTCTACACAAAATCATTATTATCCTTTATCAGCTAAAGTAACACCGTGGAATGTATCTATTACATACGCAGCAAACCAATATGTTAATTACAACGGATCGATCTATCAATCTAAGATTTCGGGAAATGTAGGAAATCAACCAGATAGTAACCCAACTGAGTGGGACTTTATTGAATTTGCAACTAATGGTTTTATTATAAGTGGTTCGCCTCTTAGCTATCCTGTAGAGTTTGATCTTTCTGGGGTCCAACTTAATCAAGGACTTGTTTGGAATGGTACTAAGTTTACCGCAGGGTTTATTGAAGGCCCCTCGTTAGATAACTTAAGTGATGTTATTATTACTTCAGCAAATACAGGTGATTTACTTCGCTATAATGGATCTAATTGGGTTAACTTTACCCCACCTTTTATTATGCTATCAAATGATTTTGAGTTTAATGTTTGGGCTTATTACAAAAACCAAGCTTCCCTTAATCAAGCTAAAAATGATTCCGCAATTACTTTAAATGCGGACAAATGGAATCCATTTAAAGACACCGAGAGGTGGGTTATACCCAATATTCCTACTGTTTATGGGGTAATTAAAAATACTCTTCCATCAAGCGAACAACCTCCTGGAAGTGAAAATACCGCTGTTGAAGATTTCTTTACTCGGGTCTTAAATGCTGTAAACCTTGTTGAGACAAACACAGGAAATCCCATTAAAGCCCAGCTATATTGGAACTTAAATCTTAGGCGTTACCCAGCTTGGGAAGATACTGATAGCGGCGAACCATTAGATTCGTTTAGAACAGTTTTTTGGGATAAACCTTTAGAATTATACAATGTAGATATGTGGTCAAATCCCAAAAGTTTACAATACTCAGGTACTAATCTAGGCAAATCTACTGGTGAATTATATGAACGAGAAGCTTTACAAAATGCTTATTGGGCTGAGCTATATACAGGGGAAAATACTATAACATTTCAATCTAAGCTATATGGATATAATATTGAAGATAAAGGATTTTATTTGTCTGTCCCTGAATGCTACACCACATCTCTCAGCAATTTACCTATTATTAATGAAATAACGGACAATTATTATGCATTAAGTGACATTATTACACCTGAAATAATTCAAACTAATTTAAACGATAATGAGGGAATTGACCGAGACAACTATTTAGCACAGCTACGCGACTTTGCTTTTGCTGGTTTTAGGGCAGACAACACAGGATCTGGTACAAACAAAGGAAGAGATAAAACAGCTAGAACCTTTAAGAACAAAATGCTAGCTGCTAACTATAATGGGTTTAATAATGTTTCATTTAAACGACTAGAAACAGAAGAAGATGCAACAGATGTTCTTTGGAAAATGCCTGCACAAATTATTTATTTTAATAAATATGCTTTAGCTTTTGCAAATAATTCTACAGCAACTTTTGGAATTGAAAACGCGTTTGTTAATTTAATGAAGGGTACTCGGTTTACTGGTCGACATGTTGCAGAACAAGAATCTACTTTAGGTACTTCAACTATTCAATATGCAACAGGTGGTATATACAAAAGTGATAAAGTGTGGAGCGCGTGGTGCTCACGCTGGAGTGATGATGCTCCGGACAATATATCTTTTAATGAAGCGGATATTGAGTGGATGGTTTATAACTGTCCAAATACAACAAACAACTTTGGTGATTTCTTTGCAAATAAATTTCTTAAAACTAATCCAGCCACAACAGGTCCTAATCCCCCTCGATCTGGTACTATCTATCCTTGGCTATATCGACCAAATAATTTTCTAAAAGAGGGAAATGTTCCAAACGGAGAGCGACAATTGAATGGATCACTTGGTACTCATCTATTTAATTTAGATTATAATAAATTGTTTTCAGAAGCTCATAATTTTGTTTCAGACCCAAGAGATGAATATGTGTTTAGAGTAGTTTTAAAACCAACTTTAACGGCAGTTTTCCGCAACCCTGCTCACAATTCTGCAACACCTCAAACCGCTGTTATTGTAGATTACGGTTTTAGTGAAGAAACGGACTTAACTACGGCTAATAAAACAACTTTAAGCGAAATCTTTAAAAAAAATAAATCCAATATAAATGCTAGTTTTAGGAAAGCTAAGTTTAATAAAGAAAATGTATTTATATATGTACAAAATGAGCATTTTGAAGAGCAAAACGGTATTGCAAGATATGTTTTAACTTTATGTATTTCTGTTCCACGACTAAAATCAATCGGCTATAGTCGAATTTTTAGAAGAGCTTTTCAATCTACGCCTACTAGTACCTATGTACCAGCTGCTCAGGACAATACCGAAGATACAGATAAAGACTTAGGTCCTTGGACTTTTGAATTAAAGGTTCCTATATGGAACGATCCAAGGACCGATTCAAATAATTTAGGGCTTAGTGGTTATGATCATCTTTATAGTAATGCTGGACCAACTAATGAGTGGACAGCCGTAGGCAAACCTCAATTAGTTGCGGGTCGTAATGAATGTGCTGTTAAGTTTTCAAGAATGGGAATTCCAAGTAATCTTTGGATTAAACTATCTATTCTTAATTCCGATGGTACTTCAACTTTATTAAATTCTAATGGTTGGATTGTACCTTAAGGAGTTTTCTATGGATTTACAATCTTTAATTACATCTCTTACATTCATTGGGTCGTTAATATGGGTGGGCTATATAATTAATCAACGAATTTCTTCCATAGAAGTTACCCTTACAGAAATTAAAACTCTTCTTCAATCTACAATTGTTCGGATTGAGCATATTGAAAAAACCATAGATAAACTTGATAAAAGGGTTTCTGATGTCGAAAAAACAATCAATTGGAATTGATGTACCCGTAGTTGTAATTCTTCTTTTAATTGTCTTTGCTTTAGCTAGTTGCAAATCCCCAGTTAAATCTATTGCAGATAATGCCAATAAGATTTCTACTCTAGCTCAATCTAGTAAAGAGCGTTTCGAAAGAATAGAAGAAGCCGCTAAAACCGAGCTTATTGATGTACAATCAGTCCAGAAAGAAGCTAAGGCTGGAGTACAAGAGCAAGAAAAAATTATTGCAACAACTAAAATAACCATAGTAGACCTAACTAAAGTACAAGATATAGTACCTTGGTGGGGGACTATGATTAATTATATCTTCATAGGGTTAAGTATCCTAGGTGTCCTAGCTATTCTATGGTACCTAGGTGTAGGTAACTTAACTCGAAATTTCTTTTATTCTCTAGGGATGTTTGTTCCTAAAAAGAAAGTTGAAGAAGCTAAACTAGTCCGCAAGACCCTGGCTTCGGACGATCCCGTCACTACCAGGGAATTAGTAGCAGCATTAAGAGCGTCTGATCCCGCTTTTGATGCCGCATACAAGAAAACAAAGGAGTAATCTATGTTAGCTAATATCGAATCGTTTATTGGTAGTCTTTGGTTTGCTGGTATGCTTGGCCTCTTTGGTTACATTGTCGGCCATATTTTCCCAATCTCTAAGATTGTAAAGCTTTTTGGTAAGGGTGATTAATGAAAGAAAAGTTAAATAGATTACAGGAATTACTTATTGATTGTTTAATCTCTGATCTACACAATCCCGATAAGCAAACTCCTGGTTTATATACCGTCGTTCGCGGTATCCTCAGCGATCATAAGGATCAGGTAAACAAGATTCCGTCTGAGGCAATTGAAGCTGTTGAAGAAGCTCTTCGTGAGCAAGCACCTTTTAAAATTAAGAAGGCTGCTTATTAAGGAGGTTAGATGAAAGTTCCACAAGAAGTGATTGATGATTTTAGAAACCATTTATATTTCTGTTTCAAGCATCTGGGTCTTGGGGAACCTACTAAAATCCAATATGAACTAGCTCGCCAAATCCAAGAAGGTCCAGATGACCAGATCATTGCAGCAGGCCGTGGTACTGGTAAATCCACCATTACTGCTTGTTTGGCGAGTTGGATATGGTTACGAAACCCCAATGGCACCTTTCTAGTATTATCAAATACCCAAGGTAAAGCCATTGACTTCGTATCTCAAGCAAGAAAAATCCTTTCCGTAGTACCATATTGTCAGCATTTGGTACCTAGGGAAAACGATAAAGATAATGCACTTGGTTTTAACATAGCTGTTAGAACCAAGTTTACACAAGACTTATCCTGTGCTGCCCGAGGTATCACAGGTCAGATTACAGGTCTTCACTCTG
>Ga0208161_1001187_pt1 | contig 14117 bp, 31 predicted proteins | sample CB_VirMetaG_3_FD_184538 | JGI IMG/M metagenome (GOLD analysis project Ga0208161, IMG submission 184538) | Freshwater to marine saline gradient viral communities from Chesapeake Bay - CB_1508_1S Viral MetaG (SPAdes) (version 4) | ecosystem: Environmental > Aquatic > Marine > Coastal | place: USA...
TTACCGATACCTATAATTAAATCGGCTTCTGCTGCCTTTCCTGTTCTACTATTTTCCATCATATCAAATGATAGATTTGTTAATCCTTCTGCTTCAGCACTAGCCTGAGACATACCAATTATAGTAATCTTTCTTCTTTTAGCTATCTCTCTAGCACCCAAGTATATTGCCCTCAGTCTTTCATCGCCTCTGTTATAATTACCGTCTACATTAATCTTATCTAACTGGTCAACAATAACAATATCAGGTTTATACTCTTCACAGTATTTATCAAGAGATTCTAAAGACCAATCCACAGAATCGTGGCAAACAATCTTATCACTAATCTTTGCCCATTCTTCTTTTGCTTCTTGCATATTTTCTTCTATTTCATTTCTGTGCATATCGGACCAAGCTGATACCATTCTCATTTGAGTTCGTACCGCAGGTTCTTCATTGATAAAACAATGAACATTTGCACCTTGATGAGCAAATCCATTATGACCTGCTGTTAAGCTAACCCAAAATGCAGTCTTACCTGTTTCAGGTCTAGCAAAAATAATCATTAAGTTACCTTCACCTATACCATCTACTCTATCACCTAAAGTTTTAATATTAAATTTCCATTTAGATGTAACATTAACAGCTTCTAACATTTCTTTAATATCCTTTGTTACAGGGACTAACTCTTCATCACCCTTTATTTCATCCTCATCAAAATCATCTACTAATTTTTTAATAGTCAATAAGGAATTTTTCTTACCATTCCAAACTTGATTAGCTTCTTCTATAACTTGATGTGCGTGTTCTAACATCCTTAGTTTTTTTAAACTGTCAGATATGATGTCTTCATTATACTCAGTATCATCACTACTAATGTTATCCAGTATCTGTGACATTTTCTGTCTATGAGCAGTTGTAGATGCAGGTTTGTAAATAGTAAAGTATGCATCTTTAATTTCTTCTACAGAAAGTTTCTGTATATTTTCGTGCTTCTTATAAGTGTCTTTGATAACATCATAGACTTCAGCAAGACCATTAGTAAAGTTCTTCTTACTAATTCTCTTTCTGTTCTTTTCAAAGAAATCACGATTGAGACAGAATTTAATTATTCTATTTTCAAGCGACATTAAATAACTCCTTAATTTTTTGTACGTCTAAATATTTTAAGTCTTCTTCCAAGACTTTTACTTCAGTATCAATAAGATACCTTAATCCTTTAGATAAATCAAATGCCTTTTGGGTGGCATCTCTATCTAAAGCAATAATAACTTTTTTAAAGTTCTCTGATAGGTACAGAGAATATTCTTCTTTTAAAGTCGTGCCTAGTAAAGCAACCCCTGTGTGAACAGAACTTACTGCACAAGCAGATGCACAATCTTCTACAACAACAGCAACATCACTCGTACCGCAAGTGAAAGGCACATTGGTTTTGTTGTAGTTAAACCATTTAGGATTAGTTAAAGGATTTAAACTTCTTCCCACTGCAGATACTGGTTCATTGTCTTTCTTTACAATGAAAGCTGTTCTGTCTTTTCTTGGGTCATAGTAAATAGATGCAGTCCCTTCGAGATATGCCGGGTAACAATTATTTTCTTTTACATACTTAAAACATTTTTCACTAGACTGAATGTTTGTGAAGTGCTTCGGGATTGTCCAGTCAACAACTTGCTGTTTGTCCTCTTTGACGTTTGACGATAGTTCCAAGAACTTTTCAACGTCTTCTTTAGTCATGGGTCTTTCTGTAGTGCCACCAATTGTGCAAGACGCATGAAAACATTTCCAAGATATCTTTCCGTCTTCCGTATTAACACTGAATGTATTTTTGTGTAAACAGAAAGGGCAATCCATTCTCACTACAGAGTCAGAGGGAATATTTAATTGTTGAATATATTCTAATTGAAATTTTTTAGTAATGTACATTATAAGCCTTTCTTAAATAAAAGATAACACGTGTTATCTTTTTTAATTCCATTTCTTTTGAAGCAAAAAAAAGGGTAGCCATTTCTGACTACCCTTGCGTGTACAAAAAGAAAGGAGTTAAGGTACTCCATCTTTATACACTTTTTTTTGTATATTGCAAACGCTTTAAATCTTTTCCTAAATATTTTTTTATCATAGGAAACTCAAAGCCATGAATATACTTTAGTATGTAATATAATTTTTCATTAAATTGTTTAACGTAAGCATCATAGTCTTTATCCATAAATAACTCCTTTACACTATGTATTTAAACCAACGTGGTTTGTTTCTTTTTGTCCATACCATAGGAAAATTAAATTGCTTAGAGATATAATATTTTCTATAGGATTTAATTGGACAACTAAAGTGAAATATCTTATCTGTAATAGCAAGACGTACTTTAGTCATTCCGATGTCGGGGATACCAACAGGAATATTGTTTAATGGTTTTTCTAATTTAATACGAGATAGATGAACATTATCGTATCTATATTCATACTCATCACATAAAGAAATAAAGTGATTGTATAACCATTCATAATTTTGCTGACTGTCGCCTGCCCAAATAGTACTAGGATGTTTAGTATGAGTAGGCTTATATAAATTTTTTACTTTGGAATTATAACGATGATGAACAGAGCATAGCATTTGTGCTGACTCTAATATCATTTTAACAACGTGTTTATCACATTGGTTCTGTGCTGATTTAGTAGGACAAGTATCTGTATAAAATATATTCATAATTAACCTTTCTAACTAAAAAGATAACACGTGTTATCTTTAAGTCAAAGTGTAGGTAGTTTGTAAAGGGAAGAACGCATATATCTTGATTTATATATCCTCTTCTGCTTGTAGGCACTACCCAAGCCTTTTTGTGTAAGGTGAGTAGGAGTCAATAATGCAAACAACAAATCTACTCACCCTAAATTATAATATGGCTTTGTTTATACCCAAAACGCTAACTCCGTTGGGACAGCTATAATTTAAACATTTTAGCCGCAGTGGAACTAGATTTAAGTAGTTCCTTTTCATGCCTGTACCATACTATAAACTTTGAGAGAGTACACAAAGCCATCGTATATGTGCATTAGTAGGTGGCGACCCTACAGCAACTCTCTCTCCCATTGGGAACTTGTTGGGCGATAGATTGGTTCGCAAATGATGTATCTATCATTAAGTCTATTGAACTAGTATTACCACTAGACACCCAGAAACTTTTTGAGGATGTGTACAATGACAACCTGTTATATGTACATTAGTGGTCATGACTCCACTCACGTCAACATCCTCAAAAAATCTTGTTGGTAGTTTTCACAGGATATTACCACGAGGCACTACCAAGCCGATAAACGTGGGGTAGATTGTACACCTCTACCCCAAGGTACTTTGCGTTGCGTTTGAACTTATACTCGGCACGAACCCAAACATACGAAATGGCTTACGCACGAGTACCGACAGTGACCATAGACTTGTCTATTGTTTTGGTAGCTAACCCAAAACTCAATCAAGCTTAGTATGAAACGGTTTAATGAAATACTCAATCGTCATCAAGTATTTCTCTAAACCCAGAGATAACACATGTTATCTTTTTTGTAAGGGTGTAAGGAAAATAAAACCTAAAAAAAACTTACACCCCTACCTTTTATTAACAAACAACTCCCGAAAGGATTAGGAGTCAATTATTATAATAAACTAATTAACTACTAAGTCAAATCGACTAGACAGTAATTATATTATTATCTTTATCAATAATAGTGACATCACCTAATGCTTCAATCCAAACCTTAGCCCCACAAGATAAAGGCTTGTGAGGACTATAGATAACTCTTGTAGCACCATTACACACAACATCAGAACCATAGTGATTAGCCTTAGATGTTTTGACAGTAATAACATCTTTTAAATCATTTGGGTTATTTGCGTTGTGACGAATGTGATGTTGATTAACATGAATACGTTTAATCATAGGACTCACCATTCTGTTTTACTATTTCACTAACATCAATAATAGTTCTATCTTTGTCAGTTTCATACATAGGACTAGTCAAACCATCAATCAAATAAGTTTCTTGGGCTTCTTCTATATCCTTTGCTCGCACATAGTATTTTTTAGTCTTGGTTACTTCTACTACGATTTCATACATAGGCATTAGTTTGTTCCTTTCGTATCTACAGTACCTATAAACATCAAACGATACTCATCAGTGTTCTCTACCTCGATATGATAAATCATACCTTTAGCTTTGATGTACTTAATCGTATTGTAATTAATGTTTCTATATCCTTTCTTCTGCATATCATATGCAACAAGATAATTATTAGGGTCAGTATATTGTTTACCCCCCTTTTGATTTTTTCTTACACCTAGCCTGAATACTCCAGTTCTAAATGTACCGTCTTTCTTGTAGAAACCTACAGAGAAAGTATTTTGTGTACCCACCATTTCTTTAATAGCTTCGGGTATGCTTATCTTTGACATTAACATAAGTTTGTTTCCTTTCTAAAAGATAACACGTGTTATAAAAATCCTATCCACTTTTTAAAGGTGAACATTAAAGTTAAAAATACTATTAAAATCAATATATCCCAATCCATAAATTTTAATATAAATTTTCTTTACAGAATTTAAAATTCATGATAGAAGGGGTTACCACCCCCGAGGGATATATAGTACTTCTATTATTATTCATTATAGAATAATCTATTGTTAAATCAAATACATTGTAATTCATAATTATTTCTTTCTATATTATTATCTAATAAGATATCTTCTATCTCATAGACTGTTGATAAACATTCCTCTTTGGTGTCGTGCCAATCTGACAACGACACACAAGTAGGAACTGTACCTTCACTCACATTCAAACAAATATGAGCAATTAAATATATTGCTTTAATTGGCATTTTTATTTGAGTAGTAATTAGGAGTTAGTATTTTTGATACTCTCCTACGCTCTTTATTTCTTTCTCTTTCTTCTCTTTTTAGAGGAGCAGAATTACCATATGATTCTAAAGTAATAAGTTTCTTTTCTTTTTTGTACACGATTTTTACATCATGCTTCATTACTTACCTCGTCTAAGTCATCTTCAACCATGACATAGATATCTTGTTTATGCTTATCAAAATCTATGCCATAATCATCTAACAACATTCGCTTGCCAAGATATTCAGCATCTTCATGAATATCTCTGCTATTACCATTAACTTTTACTTTGTATCGTATAGTAAAAGATACTTCTAATGGGTAATTCTTTACTAGTCCTGCCATTACACAGCCCTCTCTTCCATTATTTTTTCAACTAATTGATAAAATATATCATCAATTATATCAACACCTAAGTCATGTTTCTCAACTAAATTAGAAAAATCATTCATCGACATTTCTTCTAATTCATCTTTGATACTTTCTCTTACTTCTTCATTATGTAAGCAACTCATTTGTTTTCCTTTCTGCATTCATGCTATATTAATATAAATTACTTCGTAATCGTCATCTTCACTGTCAAAGCTTGGTTCTTCATCAACTGAGTCTATGGTATAGCAGTCAGCACTACCCAAAGAGCAAATTTCAACTTCAGCATCATGATGCTTTTTGTCTATTGATTGAAGTTCTTCTATTAGTTCTTTTACGGTCATTTTTAACTCCTATAATCTTGAATAGCCCAATCAATAGTATCCCAACTGATACCATTATTAGCATCATGATTATTTAATATGTGCTGTAAGATTTCACGAGCCTCTGTTGATGATAAATTAATATCCATAAGACTTGCTCTCTCTTTAACATCACCAATATTCCAACCAACAACAATGGTATCTTTGTCGATAAAACCAAATGCTATTTGTTTACTTCTTTTACCTTCTTCATAAGCTTTGTTATATATTTTCTTATACAAAGAAGATGCTTCCAGTAACTCTGGATTAGTTTGACCTAGCTTCATTTTCATTCCTTTCTAATAATGTTGCGTATTGATAGTCAACTTCGTCAATTTCTAAGTCGCCACGTATGTCTAGACCACCTTGTTCCTGTAGTATCTTTCTAGCTTCATCTTCACTTTCAGCTTCTATTTGATACGTGTATGAGCAAGGCACTGCAAATTTAAATGTTATCATTTTCTTGTTCCTTTTTTAGTTTGTTGATTAGCTTTGCTAATTCATTGTTTGTCCCAATAAGATTGTTTACAACCTTGTTGATATGCTCTTTCTCATTTCTATGAAAATGAGGGTGGTGTTGCATCCATTCATAAGCAATAATATCTGACAGATAGTCTTGGGTATCTCTCATTACTTTTCTTGCTTCTTTTAATGTATCAATCATTATTCACCACCTACTTGAACAAACAATCGACCACCTAAATAGTTTAGATTATTACTTAGGATATAGCTTTTGGCTTTACTCACCACGTCACCACCTGCAGGGACACTGAAGGGGATTGTAGCTTTACCTAAAATATCATTATCAAGGGGGATGATATAAACGTATCGTACTATTTCTTCTTCTTTTTTTTCTACTTTTTTAGACATGATTACCTTTCTAGATAACACGTGTTATCTTTTAAGGGTGCATCATAAGACACACCCTCAGTTAAATCAAATTTATGCTACTTGTAATAAGTTCTCCCACTGCTTACTTTCTAAAGCTTTAGTGATAGATGCTTGTCTTGTCATCTGAAACTTAGGAGTTCTTGCTTTACCATTAAAGTTATGAGTAGCCCAGTGAGTCATGGTGTTGTAAAGTGACCACACAGTATTACCCCACCTCTCTCTTTCTCTATAAAATAAATCAGTTAAAGTTTCTAATCTTTTCTGATTAACTTTATTGGAAGTATGCTTTGAGCCTTTGCAAATAGTATCCTTAAAGAATGACTTAGCAAAGTCTAGTCGAGGTAATTCTTTAACACCCCAAGTAGACATTCTATTGGCTTGGATTAGATAATTATCTACAAGTGTTCCAATATCATCTACTAATTCTAAGTCTTGTAAGTTTAGAGTATGCTTACCATAATGTTTTACAAATGCTTTACCTTGAAACACTTGTAAGTTTGAACAATAGCCACCATAACCACCAAACACAAAGTGAAATGCCATTTTCATATTGTAAGAATTGTAAATATCAAATCTTAAATACTGAAAATCATCACCATGTCTTGTTGGTATACTGATTTTGTATTGGTCATCTTTACAAACAATCGTTCTCTTAACCATTGCCCCTCTGTCAAATACTTGGTCAATGACTTCAAGATTATTGAACTCACGATAAGAATTATCTAGTTCTCTATTCACTGTTTTATACAGAGATGCATGAGGCACTAATTTATAATTCTTACCTACAATAGATATAGCTTCTTGAGTATCCTCTCTGAATACTGCTCTACCTACTTCTTCCGATATAGCAGTTCTAACTACCTCACCACTTTCTTGAGGTTTAAAAGTTTGTATTGGTAGTAAGGTCACAGGAAAATCAAATTTTTCTGTGGTTAGTTTTTCTTTAGCTTCGTTACTTAACATATATTTACCTTTCTTTGTTAAGAGATAACACGTGTTATCTTTTTTATTAGTGTGGGGAGTTGGTAGACCCCCCACTTATTTATACACAAACTAAAATTCACAAAAGTAATCTCTTGCTACGTTAATTTGTATCTTTATATTATTGAAAAATCCAGTTAAATCAAATGGATATTCCAATAAATTCAACACTTTTGCATACCTGTTATGTCAGATAAACAATGGTGTCTTCCACCACCAATACTATAATAGTATTAAATGGAGGTGAAATTTATGAATGGCGTATTTGCACATACTAAAAAGTCTATCAATTTTTTTCTTAACTGTTTCAACTTTTCTGATAGTCACGAAGACAATGTCAGAAGATTTGTTGAAGTCGAGTTCCGACCCAATGACAGGCAGTGGGCTTATGAACAGGTCAAAGCTGGAAAAATCGGAAAGACTAGAAAAATTGCTTAAGACTTAGCTATATATTCTTTATTAGCTTTGTCAGTGACACGTTGGTCTAACAAACATCTAGGTTCGTGTGTTCCATGATAATTAACATTAGATTTAAGAAATATTTTCTTACCACTACTGTTGATTACATGGCAACCACACCTGTGTAATTTTGGTTTTACTATTTCCATGTCACGTATTCTATCTTCCATATCGGATATCATTTTTTGTACTCTCCTTTATCATTTACTAAAAGATACATTCTAAATTGAATTGATTCAATTAAAGTATCTATTTCTTTTTTAGGCAATTTATTTATATATTTTGCTTCATATAATTTTTTTGCCTCTTCATTAATACTATTAATTTCCTTACAGAAATCACTTATCTTGTGTAACATTTTAGTTCCTTTCTAAAAAATAACACGTGTTATCTAATGTGTAATAAACAACACACTTTTTACTTCTTTACTCCAACAAAGTCCACACGTACCACAACTAGCAGTCTTGCCTAATTGTTCGGGACAAGTGATACCATTGTCAGTTAGTTCTTTACTATTGGCAGATAACTTATCTTCCAACATATCTGAGAAACGAACAGAGAACCTATCCCACATTTTATCTCTCAGTTTTTTTATGGCACGACCTATATCTCTCTCATCATACCATTCAATTCCTGCTACACGTTGTATAGCACCTGCACGTTTTCTATTGTAATGGTGATGAGTATAGCCATAGCAAGACAGATTAGGAAAAGTCAGCAATGCCATTTCCCAAAAGTCCACATACTCCACACTAGGAAAGTCACCACCCACATGAAGTCGAACAAGAAAACCTTGTTGATGTTTCTTGTCTAGTGTCATCAGTTCTTTCCATAGCCTTGTCATCAAAGATTTAGAGTACTTAAATCTATGAGCAAAAGGCATATTATCGTCATAGCAATTATCCCAGTGATAACAACTACTCGGACAATTCTTTCTTACTTCTAAATGTAATGTGTAAATGGGCTTACCTTTGTGTCTACCTTTAGTCACCCACTTACCAAGTTTTTTATTGGTGCTACGTTTTAACAAGTCAAACTTGTAGCTTGTTGCACCAAAAACATTATGTGTATATTTACAACCATTCATAATAGTTCCTTTCATTGTTAATAAGATAACATGTGTTATCTCTTAAGTCATGTTGCTAGTATCTACTAAAAAATGCTTGGCTTCGTTCTATTAAGTCACAAACATCAATCCAATGTCTTGATATAAAATTTTTATCTTGCCTATTCTTTTTTCGTAATTGTGAAGGCACAGGCATACAAGTCCATTGAAAGTATCTGCGTATCCTATCTGTCAACGTATTATGAAAATAGTTTACACCTGTATATTCCCAATGTTCTGTTGGATTTTCCAAGTTTTTTTCAAACCATTCTCTTATAGTTTCACTTGTTTCCTTTTCCAACACTTGCTTACTACGTTCAATATCCTTCTCAATAGTATGGTGATACATCATAGTTAACTGAACATTCTTGTATCTTTTTATTTCCTGTGGTGTTTTCTTTAGTACATTCACACGAAAATTATCCATTTCTTCTTGATGTTTGGATACGTCTTTGTCAAAACACATTTCCCTATAGACAACATAATAATTGTATATATCTCTGTGCCACCAGTTATGGATTTTAAACATTAACAGTTCCATAAATCTGTAAAAATATTTAATCATGATATTTATCCTGTTCTTCCATAATTTCGTCATCAAATTCATCTGTTAAGTACTCAAGAGCCTTGACTCTTATTCCTCTTTTTACTCGATAAATTTTTATTGTTCCGTCTTCGTTAACTACTTCATTACCTTCATCATCAACTTTATAGAAAGTAATATCCTGTATTAAGTATGCCATTTACTTTTCCTTTCTTAAATCGGAATAATCCACCTCAAAGATAAAAACATTTAAAGGTAAGTATCCTGTTTCAAACAGATGACCTTTTAACTTTAAACCCCTGTCCATTCGAGATGTCCATTCTTTTAGTTCTCTGTCTACAATGGTGGCAGGCATAAATTCTGTATACTCACCATTGTGTACCATTTTTACCAATGCTACCTTTTCAGCACGTATTAAATCTTTCTTGCTGATGTCAGTTAGCTTGGCATCTACTTTCATGCTTACTTTACTAGTCATTTTTACCTACCTCTACTGTTTCAACATGGTCACGATATTCATAATGGTCAGTTTGCATATCGCCCTGCCAATCATGATAAGCTTTGTTATAAGCTTCATCTTCATTTTTAGCTTCTACCAAAAATGATTTTTGTACGTCATAAGACAATACAATTTTATACAATTTAATTTTTTCAGTCATCAAGTGCCACCTTTACTACTTTGTAAAAACGACATTCTGCGTTTTTCTCAAACATACTGTACAAAGAACTTTCAAATGTAAGTTTAGCTTCATTGAAAGACTTAGCACTGATGCTCAATACTACTCTACCTAAAGCATCTGACAGTGAGTCATGAGGCTTGTCTTGGTTAATAATGCCATACTTGGCTTCACATACAAAAATCATGATATTTCCTTTCCTGTGATTTTCTCTGCTAAAAATATTTGTTTGAGTCTTATTACTTTCTTAGCTTCTTTCTTTAGGTCAGATAGCTTCACTTCATAATTCTCAGCAAATTTTTTTAATACTTTGTTCTGAGTTTCTTTGTTTGCCCACTTCGTCATGATAGTGGGATAGTCATGGTATAGGCTAGAGAAACATTCATTTAATCTTAATGAATATCTCAATGCTTTTACTTCTACATAGTCAGTCATAGTTTTACCTTTCTTTCTTTGTTTGTTTTTGTTTGCGATAACATGTGTTATTTTTCGGAAGGAAATCAAAGGAGGAATAAATAATAAATAACACATGTTATCTTTTAAGCTAGGTTTGTGTTGGAGATAAGACACAACATAGCTTGGAATTATAATATCAAAGTCTAATTGTTAAGTCCAATCGGTCGCAGGCAATAAATGGCTATAAATAAGGATAATAGAGTTTGGTTATCTGATATAGGGTATTGGGGTACACGATAAATATTTTACGTTCTCTGATATAGGGGATTGATTGTAATCTGAGATTAATTATTTTTGGCACGATATTGAGAGCAGTCACCCAGTTTTGTTTCTGTTTGTCCCTAAACTTCCAGTTTGTCCTTACCCCACGATAGTTCCAAAAAATTTTTTAAAAAAAAATATTTTCAGAACTTTTTTTAGGCAAAAAAAAACCCCCGAGATTTCTCTCGGGGGCTTAGGTTTTTAGGGTTTTGGGTTATGCGTTCGCTTGGGCTTTAGGGTTCGAAAAGCTTATATTTTTAGGCATTTTTCCAATTCCCTTCATTTGAGGATTTGGGTCTTCTTTAGCTTCAACAATTCCCTCCACTTGATGAGTTTGAAGAGTCAAAATCGCTTGGGCTATTTGTGTTTGGTCTACATCTTTAATAAACCCTTTATGACTTTCAATTATTCCCAAAGCTTGAATTAACTCAGAAAGCTTTTTACTGGTTTCATTTTTTCCAGTAGCTGTAGGTCTAGGGGCTACCTCACCTTTTGCTTTCCTTTTTTCGTTCATAGCCTTAATGCTGACTACTTTTTTATTTTCATCTAATAGCTGACCCTTATTGCTGATTGTCCATTTAGCATTTTGAAAGAGTTCATAAGCTTGGTTAATTAATCGCCCTAGAGCCATTTCAAAGGTTTTGTTTTCCTCACTGGGGTGGTACTCAGTGAAATGGTAAACAACCTTTCTGACCTTAGATTTATGAATAGTTAAATGATTAGCTTTAGCCTCATTTAACATTGATTTAATTAAGCTAATTAATTCAAGCTTAGTATTTAAAGACTTAGCTTCAAAAGAAGTGAAAGACTTTAAATAGCTAGTACCAACAGAGTAGAGACTAGTAAGCGTTTTTTCATCATAGTAAGAACGATTAAACTCGTTAGCAATGGGCTTAACATTTTTACCATTTCTTTTTAACGCCACTTTTGTTGAATGGCTTGATGTTGTTTTTCTTACAGTCTTTTTAGTAGGTCTTGTTAGTGTTTTCATTTTAATATCCTTTCAAAGATATTTGTTAATTACCTAAAAATTTATATGAAAAATTTAATTAATTCAACTGGATTAAATAGTTAAATAAACATTGATAATAAACAATTCTAAAAGATAACACATGTTATTTTTTCTAATTGAAACTATTAGAGATACATTTTTTTAATCTACCTATTAACTATAAACCAAGAAACTACTTAAAAAGATAACACATGTTATTTTTTTTATTACTATGATTACTATTGTTTACAATTATTAATATAGCTAGGGATAATATTTTAATTTATCTAGGGGGAGTGCAGGGGGCTAGGGGGGGTGTGTACACCTTCATATACATCAACGTACTAAAAATTCAGGATAAGTATTGAAACTACTTTTGGCACGAATTAAGGGTGACTTTAAGGGTATATATTTCGAGTAATTTATGTGCCACCTTAAGGGTACTATAGACGTACGTACGGGGCATAGCCCAATTACTATTTTAATTCTGTCCACGATTTTGTCAACGATAAAATTATGTTTGACAGAATATTGTACAACACTATAATTAAATATTATGGCAGATATAAATCTGTCTGGATTTAGGTACATCCAAAGGGTCACACATACCTGATGCAAAAATCAAGGACATTCACGGTGGTATTACCTAAATCTACTCTGAAAAAATTATCAAAAAGGATTGAAACTACTTAAAGTGAAAGTAAAAACAAAATCAAAGGTTAATGAAGCAGGTAACTATACAAAACCTGCCTTACGTAAAAGATTATTTAAACAAATAATGGCTGGCTCTAAAGGGGGTAAACCCGGTCAATGGTCAGCGAGAAAAGCACAGCTTTTAGCGAAAGCCTATAAAGATGCAGGGGGAGGCTATAAAGCCTAGCCCAAACCCTCTTATTTGCCAAAAAAAGCACTATTTAAAGTTTATATAACATATTATGAAACAGGGGAATATTATATCGGTGTTACATCCAAATCTGGAGTCCATTTTGATAATTACTTTGGTTCTAATACTACAGATTTAAAGATATCTCACAAAGAGGTATTATTCCACACACACAATAAATCAGATGCGAAGTTAATGGAACTGATTTATCAATTACGCAGTTTCCATGATAAGAAATGTTTGAATAAAATGCTGAACATTAGACTGCGGAGAGATTTTATTAAAAAAATACCGGAGTTTAAGATAAAGATAAAAGATGGCATTTCTAGTCGCTAACGTACCTCCAGTTAAAGTCTGGGTTAAAAAGCAATATCTGTATGACCTTCAAAAGGGTCATGGAGAATATGTTCAAGGTATCTGGGCGACAGTTAAATCTATACAAGGCAGAGCCTTATACTTTGAAACTTACATACCTGAGTATGCTGCTCTGTATGATAAGTTACCCATTAGTGCATTTGTGAGTTCGCCTGATGTGAAAGAAGATTTACCTTTAGAAGAATTAGAACTATGGGATGCTTTTAGTTATCATATTACAGTGATAGAAAAAACAACTGTACCACCGAGAGCCAAGTATTTATCCCCTTCCAAGCAATGGTATAAGGGTGAATACTTGTTTACGATTGATAGCTGTCATGCTGACCATAATTTACCGAATATAAATTATTCCCAAGTTCCAGAAGAACATAAATCATTTAATATTCTAGAGTTAGAGAATGGACACTTTGCTGCTCAACCTAACAATAGAACATTGTTTTATGATAAATCTTTAACCCCGGCTGAACCTAAGCAACCTGACTTTAAAGTATCGACCATTGAGTATAATGTGGAGTCAGTGAGTAAATGGACTGCAGGGGATGATACAAACTATTTTTATAATTTTAAAGAACAGAGATAATGGCAAAGCAACCTAAACAAACTGCTCAAACTGCTTTAATCCATATACCTAAAAGAACAACCATTGGGAATGGCAAGATAAGAATGTCATCCTTAAATAAATCGAAAAGAATGAGTTTTAAAAAATATAGAGGTCAAGGCAAATGAGTATTACACATTATCCTACTATTATTAGTAATGTTAGTGGTAGTGAAGCAGGATATCCTTTTTATCTAGAAGTATCCCAAGGTAAAATCCCCGGACATTCTATGGTTAATAAGTTTGGATATAATTCTAGTATTGGTTCAGGTTCTTTTGAAACAATTTGGGAAACAGGAGA